>Ga0134128_10001063_pt1 | contig 36657 bp, 65 predicted proteins | sample KB31754_FD_96462 | JGI IMG/M metagenome (GOLD analysis project Ga0134128, IMG submission 96462) | Terrestrial soil microbial communities with excess Nitrogen fertilizer from Kellogg Biological Station, Michigan, USA - KB3-175-4 | ecosystem: Environmental > Terrestrial > Soil > Unclassified ...
CGTAGCCACCACCGGCACAAGACGCCACTCGTTCTCGTTGTAGGTCACAGTGCGCATGATTGCTCCGGAAGTTCTGGTATCGGGAGATAATGAGTTGGCTTGTTCTCTGCCGAGAATCCGGCCGTCCACCAAGTATTCGAGAAAGCCACCTGTGGAAATCGGCTAGGCGTAAGAAGAAGGATCATCTTTCGACCATTCTTCGGCGCACTCTCAATCGGCAACCACCCATCCACCCGCGCCCCAGCCTTGTCGGATAGGTGGGCGTCGATGGCTTGAACGAATCGCTCACATGTCTCGTAGCCAAATTCGTGTCCGTGCTTCGACAGTTCATCGCGGACCATCTCCAACGTCATCGCGCTACCCATGGCTTGGCTTCCTCTTGGCTGCATTGCATTTCGGACATGTTGCCTCACCTTTTCTAATATTGAATTTCCATCCGAGCTTTCTCGCATCAGCGCGGCAGGTTGAGCCAAGTTCAGCCGTAAATTCGTGGGGAAATTCCTCGAACTCGTGCCCACCGCGAGTAACCGACGCATAATCGTAGTTATCGCAGTACAAATGCAGTGAGTAGCAACCAGCGATCATCTCACTCCCCCTTGCCGTCGTGCGCGGCGATGAGCTTGCCTATCCTTTCGGCGGCAGATCGATAACCGCGTTGGTAACCGCGCGATTCGTCGTCGACCACGTGGAAAGGGCCTTTTGCGTTTTCTACGAAATCCTTCAATGCCTTTAATGGGAAGCTTGCACGTGCTGATTCTCTACCTCTATTCTCAGCTTCAATAACCGCATTTCCGCATTGGCGATGACGGTCGCCATAGGCGACCGGACTGCCACAGACGTTGCAATTACCACGATCGTCATTCTCATGATCCACCGGCACGCTCGGCTGCGCGGGTTGTGTATCCAACTTCTCGCACACTGCGTTGAAGTCATTTAGCCGTACATAAAGGCCCTGTCCATCATCGAACTCAACCCGGTAGATAAAAAGTCCGTGCTTTGCAGCCATAGCAGTGCCGGTGTCGTTATTCGGAACGGCAGGTTGTGCATGAAAGAGGTATTCGAGGGCGTCAAGAATAGTTGCCCAATACTCTCGGTTCTTCGCCCATCCGGGGTTATGTGACGATGTCACAAGCGTATGCAGATACGCCGTCGCAGCACGAACCTCATCACTCACCACCCTCGGCGCGGCAGGCTGCATCGACTCCAGCGCTTTCGCCACATCGATCATCGTTTCCAAGTCCTCGAAGTATGTGACGCGCTCACGAAACAATGCCCGTAAGGCAGTCTTGAATCGCGGCAACAGGTCATCGACGGCAGGCTGCGAGCGGGCGGATTGCGACTTCTTTAGAAGATTTCTAACGAGATCGGCATCTCTCTTTCGATCCATATAGCCAGAATGATCCAGTGTGTAATCTACGCACTCCAAGCGAAGTAAGGCCGAATCAGCTTTTTCGTCATCACACATTTTGGAGCTAATAAACAAACAAGCTGCCTCCCAGGCATGCCATGCCATATTTGCCTCGGCGTCGGCATAGTGTCCTTTCTCATGACGGTTGACATGCTCTACGTCAAAGAATTCATCAGTCATAACCCACGCCTCAAACGCCCTCCGCTCCGCTTCCAGTTGTTCGCTGCTCATTTCTAGCTCCCGGTGTAGTTTCTGCACGCATCGACGACGCGCTTGCACATGTCTACGTCAAACATGCCGATATGGCAGTCCTGATGGCGAATACCCAGCTGATCGGCAAGCCATGCGTAGCAACTGCCGCGCTTTCTATCTCCGCTCTTCCACAAGGGGTCGAATGCAGCATGTGCAGCCATCTTCGCCTTGCGTAGCTCAGCATTTGCCAAGCGACCTAGCGGCTTGATTGTCCCTGGATGAACGCCAACCATTGCATCGCAAGGCGTGCACTTGTAGAACTTCTTTGCGTACAGATCGGGGCGATGTGGATATACCTGTCTGCCGGTGACAAGCGGCGCGTTCTTACCGCAGTAGTCGCAACTTACCGGCGCTTGGACCTTCGCGCTCATTTCTTCACCTTGGCGAGGATGTCTTTGCGACGTGCGTTGCTTCCATCCATGAATGGAAACATGACTCCTGGCGTATCATTTCGTGCTACGAGTTCGGGCCCAACCAACCCCTCCACCACCAACGGGATCGCGGCTTGGAGAGCTTCCCTCATGTCTTTCCTTGAGTGGTCATTCTCCTTTCCGTCCCACAGTTCGCCCCAGTAAACCTTACAGGCCAAATCCACAATCTCATCGCTAATTTCCACGGCGGTCTCCTGGGTCATTTGCTCGGCCATATGTCTTGAATCGAGACGCGGCATGCTCCAATCCAATCGTTTATCTGTGTAGCGTTGATGTTGGATCGAATGGTTTCTATATTGGCTATCTGGGAACGATCAACTCGAAGCATCTCAGCCATGTCGTATTGATCCATGCCAGCTTGTTTTCTAGCGAAAACCAGATTCCCAATAAGCTCCGCATGAAATCCATCTAGCGAAAATCGCTTCACTCTTGGCGCTCTTGGTTCGCAAGTACAGCCAAGATTCGGGCAGTTGGGAAAATCCGGGCAATCGCGCTGCCATTTCTTAGCCATCACTCACTCCCAAAAGCTTGAGGTCAATATTCGTTAGGATCAGGCACATAGTATCCATTCTCCGCAGCTCGTCGCTGTATGAACTGATAGAAGTCAGAGAACTCGGAAGTCGTCATGGTTGAGCTGCGCTTTAATGGAACCTTACGTTTCTGTCCCATGACTTCAATGACTTCTGATCCGTGGTATTCAATAAGAAAGTATTGGTGCAAGTCCTCTGCATCATTGCCGGTAGACTCAGACAGCGCCTTATAAGCTATACCCCATAGCGCTCTATTCTGCTGAACGCTTCGGCTCTTACGGTACTGACCTACCGTGACCTTAACTTTCTTCCCCGACAGCACCGTTCGCATAATATGCGCTATGCGTTCGACGGTTTCAACACGTTCGGATAGGTTTTCGGATAGTACGAAAGACCTAGTTTCGGAAGACATGGCTATCCCTCTTTTGAGGATTCGCTATGACTATCCTTGAACTTCGGCATTTCTTCCTTGAGCCACTTTCGTTCAGTTGTCGTGAAGCAACCGCCCTTCGATGGGGCCAGCCAAAGCTTACGTTGCTCATCCTGGCTAAGCTCAAACCATGCCTCAGCAATGGCATAGCCATCGGGTTCATCAGCTAGTAAGTGGTCTTTGATCGTCTGAACTGTTCGCCAGTTACGACCTACAGCAGCTTGATGGTCGTTAATATAACGAGCATTCTTTTCTTCTTCGGATTCCTCGCGACCATCGAAGGTATCGACCGATGCGCTGTTACCGTCATCATCCTCATCGGCCTCGACAACGTCAAAGATCATCTTTAGAAGGTAGCGACGACCATAGCTCGTAGCCGAACCGTAAGCGTGCGTACGGGTCATCACGTCATTACCCTTGGCACCCTTGCCATCGCAAGGCATATCGACCTTGTACGTGCGTGTATGTCCGTCTGCGTGGCTTACATAGCACAAGAAGCGAACCTCTAACGGATTGATCGGCTCGCCTGTATCAAAGCTCAGCGAGAATCCATGCCTGATGTAGATCGGACGCAATGCCGAGTTCATCTTTCCATAGGTCACGTAGGAGCTGCTGGTTTGACGATTCTGCTTATCCCAACCAATTGCCCTAACCTCGGACTGAGCCGCATTCATAGCATTGTTAAACGCCTGTTCGGCTCGCTTGCCATCCATCTCGCGCTTCATGGCAATGATGCGCTCCATCTTCTCGATGTCGATGGACGGATCGGACGATGCTCGGGAGATGAGAGCCAATAGCGAAATCGACTCATCCTTCCCATTGTCTTGGATTGTCTGTAGTTCGGTCACGATTATTCCTTTAGGCGTCAATCAAGCGCTCAAGAAGCGAGCAGGGATCGAAATGGTTCCAGGCGTCGGCGTCGGCGTCGGCGGCGGCGTCGGCGGCGTCGGCGGCGGCGTCGGCGTCGGCGGCGTAGGCGTAGGCGGCGGCGTAGGCGTAGGCGTAGGCGTCGGCGGCGGCGGCGGCGTCGGCGGCGTCGGCGGCGGCGTCGGCGGTTTTCTCATCCGTCATAGCCTTCCATTTATCGCCAAAGCCACGCTTATCAGCAATAGGTTGAATATGCGGAAGAACCGTCTCCCACATCCATCCAAGAATGATATTCATCCGTCGCTTTTCGTCGTCTTGGTTACGACCAGTACCAGCAGCCAAGGGGAGGAGAGACTTCCACTTAGCACTGTTTCGCATATCGCCGGGCATCGAGTCTTGCACTCGAATAATCCAACGCCCGATGACATAGGACATGCAATCGGGAATCTTGTCAGTCAGTTCACCCGAAAGTGCCAGATTGATGGCAGCTATACTGCATGCCGATTCTTTGTTACCCAAGCCTTTAGGCAAGACATGGTTTGAAAGGTAATCGGAAATCTTGCTCTGCTGTTCGGCAGTGATGGTACTCATGTGGGTTCCTTTGAGTTGGCAGGCTATGCCTACCGAAAGATGAAGAGGATGACGCCAAGAATGACGTCTATCGCGGCCGCGCAACGGAGAAGATCACTCCATGTCTGGCGGTCATTGGTGTTCATTGCTCGCGTGCCTTGAGCATGGCGTCGGCCATCATGTAAGACCATTCTGCCACTTGCTCGAAATTAACATTGCTATTGAACATGACCATTGCTTTGGCCGCGAAGTAGTCGCGCAACAACATACCGTGACCCTGCCACTCAGCGCTCTGGACAGGGAAGGCCGGTCCGCCATCATTTTTCTCGATCACTTGACCACTCCAAAGATAAGAAAAACAGTCACAGATGCTAGCCCAAGCACTATCCAAACCAGCGGCGTATCAGCCTTAGACCCAGCCGAGCCGATAGCGTCAACGAGCCGGATCGTCCGCGTATCCGCCATAGCCTCACGAACCATTCGCTTAGCCACGACCGGCATCTGCCTGATTCGCGTCTCCAGCTCCCAGCACTCTTGGCACTGAGGCGTTCCGGGTAGGCCGCACCATTTGCATTCGGTGGTCATTGGGCTCTCTCCTTAGCTTCATGAACCAGCTTCTTAGCGTCCATGAATACTTCCCATGCTTCATCCTTTGTGGAGTAGCCACCAAAGAAATCACCATCATGGGCATAGTCCCACCCAAGGGTATAGCTGACTATCTTTCCGGCCTGATCGCGATTTACCTTGAAGTAACTCACATAGCTATGGCACTCAAAGTTTGGCTGATCCCACATATTTCCATCGGGGTTGAAGTTCTCGAAGGACTTGTGGTTATTCCATATGTGAAGGTAAACGCACCATCTGTTCGGATCGTCGCCACCTTCAGTATGCCTTGAAACTACGACGCAGAAAGTCTTATCGGAGTGCTTCCACTCGTCCTTATGGCGCCATTGAATGGCCGGCTCATGGGCATGAATTTCCATCACTTCACCCCAAAGTATTCGTCAAGAATAGCCTCATCCAGCTCCCACTTGGAGCGCATCTTTTGGACAAGTCGAAGATAGCGTTCGCCGGACTTTAGCCAAGCTTCGAACTGATTGATGAGTTCGTCTACATCATCGTAGAGGTCATCGCGTACCGATTGCTCCGAATGCCATGGACGCGATGACAAGATCATGAAGACTCGACCCACATCAACGCCAGTTTCCTCAAGGAACTCAGTCCACGTTGCCGCATCCTGCTTGAGAAGGTCTAGGTAGAACTGCTCGCTATGGCCGTATTCGCGGATGGCTTGTTTCCCGGCGTGGGTGTTCATATCACTTAACTTCCGACTGAAGAAGTTCGATGAACTTATCAGACATTTCCTTTGATTCCTCGATGGAGAATGCCTGCTGATAGTAATGTCTAATCATTTCACGAAGCGAAGGTTCCGTTCCGGCATCAAAATAGGCCATTTTTACCCTTGCATCGAAAATGTTCTTCTCGTTCACTTTGCCTTCCCCGTCTTGGTTGGTGAGGTGAATGTACTCCGTTGTACATTTCGTGTCAACACCCCTTGCGCAATTATTTTTCGTGTCGTATGATCCATCCACGCAATCGGAGTTGTTATATGAGCATTGACGAAAATCGAGCATACCTAGCTAAGCGAGTGGAGGCTAAGGGGGGCACTATGAAAGCCTCCATCTTCTACGGAATCAGCTATTTCACCTTGGCCAGCATCCTGAACGGAAACAGGTCCATGGGTGAAGTTACGCTGCAACGCATCAAAAAGGCCGATCCGAAGGTCAATGAGCACAAGCTCCGGGCCATCAAGAACTATAAGGGGAATGATCTATGAGCCATACGCCTGGACCGTGGCATTGGAGTGATCGCTATCCCATGGTTAGTAGTGGAGAAAAAACTTGGTCTCTCATCGGTGAGGATGGCTACGGGATACTTTCCTGCGATGGCGTTGAGAACAGTCCCCAGGGCTTGAATGATGAAGCCAACGCACGCCTAATCGCCGCCGCGCCTGATCTTCTTGAGGCCATCCAAGGAATCAGATCTTTTGTTGAGATGTTCAATGGCGATCTGACAAAGATAGACGCCGCCATCGCCAAAGCAACGGGAGAAAGTCATGAAGCCTGATTGGAAGGATGCGCCCGAATGGGCTAGATGGTTAGCAATGGACGATGATGGGTCTTGGTGGTGGTATTCGATCAGGCCAAAGAACTACGGGGCATACTTTGGTCTAAGAGGAAAGGTCGGTCGCGTAGAATCCGCGCTAACTTATGACAATGTAGACATGGACAGAGAGCCATTTGAATTTTCACTGGAAGCTCGCCCATGAACACCATCGACCTACGCCAGTGGGACAACTACCAGCATTCCTCACGCATCAACGCAGATGGCTTCATAGAGCTACAGGACGGTGAGCTTTCTGAGCTTAGGGCAAAGCTATGGCTTGCTGAGAACGTTGGGCAAGCGCCCAGTGTGGAAGGTATCGAGACGCGGAGGGTGAGGTGATGGAGGTCATTTCTAAGCCAGGATATGACGCACTTTGGGCTGATTTTGGCTTGTCCTATGCATCGTTCCTAGTGATGCCGCGCGTTCTCATGCATGAAATGCCTGATGAGTGGCAAGGAAAAATGGCTGAACTTCTAGCTGAGTGGCATGACGCATGGAATTGGCCTGATGAAATAGGTAGTTCTGTGGTCTGCCACCAGATAGATGGGAAGTTCGCCCCATGGCCTAGATGGATTCTTAACTATCGTAGGCCAGATGTGGATTACATAAGTACTATGAAGCGCAATCCATGAGCACGGCCGCCGAAAAACGCCACATGTCCCGGGTAGCATCCCTTCCATGCGCCTGTTGTGGTGTAACAGGTGTTCAGGTTCACCACATCCGGGAGACGATGGGCATGGGCCAGAGGGCTTCTAACTGGCTGACGATACCGTTGTGTCCTGATTGCCATACTGGCCCGAATGGAATCCACAGATCGCGCACCATGCTCCGCATCATCAAAGCCGACGAACTAACGTTGTTATCTGACACGTTGAGCAAACTTTACTCTTGAGGAAAGGCTATGTACTTCACTGGCGATACCTTTGACGATCTTCTTGGCCAAGCCAAACACATGTATGACCTTCAAAAGAAGAAGGCAGACGAAACTATACCGAAGGTCATGAAGTTCGATTCGATTCCATCTTTCGCGGGCTTCTATTCAAGCTCACTCAAGGTCAAGGGCGGCTACTATTCAAGTGATAGAGATCCTGTGACGGTCGCAGAATTCGATAGCTGCTTGGAAAAGTATCTAACATCGTTAGATGAGAAGGAAAAGGAAGTAACGGCCAAGCATGAGGCTAACAAGCCCATGATGGAGAATAACAAGATCATCCGCGAGAAGGTTTCGCTCATCATGCGTGAACTTGGAATACCCGGGACTTATCAAGAACGCGACTACAAGAGTAAGTCTCGTACTCCAAAGTATGAAACTAGGATCGCTGGCTATGAGGGAGATTTGCAGCGAAACGTACGCATTGATGATGGCTATGACTTGGCTATCAAGTCTATCCAGAAATCCCGCTTAGATGCTAAATCTTATGTAGAAGGCAAGCGAAAGGAATTGGCCTCGAAGGAGGCGGCCGAAGCTAAGATCAAGGAAGAAAAGCGAAAGGAGGTTGTTCTAGTCCATCTTCGTGTCAAGTATGGCGCAGACCCCGAGGATAGCGCCAAAGATGTACTGTATGACCATGTCTTACCGAAAAACAAATACCTGCGACTGTATCACTATCTACTAGCCAATCGTGGTGATTGGTCGGAGGGTTACGATTATGCCGAACAGGGTATCGATGGTTTCTCCATTGAAACCGAAGAAGATCAGCGAATCTATGATGCCATTCGAGATGTTATCGACAATAGTGACGGGTTCGTAGATGGTCGCGTCTTCCGAGACATGGAGCTTGGCTATGGTCATATCTTTGGCCTTGTCAAAGACGAAACCCTGATGGCTGATTACAACACTCTTACTTCGTACATAGTCTAAGGAGGGAAACTCATGACCACATGGCTAGACATGAAAGACGCGCCTAGGGATGGTACTGAGGTTCTTCTATGCACGGTAGGAGGGCAGCGCATTGTATGTCGTTATGACGAAGGGCCTTACCCTTGGTCATCGACAGGAGTTGGATGGAGCGAAAGCACGATGATTGGCTTTGTGATTATGCCAGATGCCATCACGAAGGAGGATGTATGAGCTATTCCATCGAAGACATCATTAGACGTCATCCAGAAGTCCTAGATCAGGACGGCATGATCCATATCCTTATGGATGCTTTTGCCTGTGGTTACTTTCAGGGAGCGATAGACTATTTGCAGTATGAAACCATGGAGAAGGGAGAACCAGAGTCTTCCGCAAGGCATTGGGCCAAAGACTGGCCGTATGCCGATGAGCTATAGATATAGGAAAAATTCCTATAAGAATAATTCCTAGGTTTGAACGGACTGGTCAAATGGATATTGACGTTTAGGCAACATCGTAGGAAAATTTAGACGTTAGCGATAGCTAATACCCGGGTTGCATCGGGGCAAAGAACGACGGTTGATTCTCCTAAGCGGTGGGTTGTTCGCCCTCACAAGGCACACAAGCCACCGTCGTTCGGGATGCAACCGGACAACTCACCGCTTAGGGGATTCCATGAGAGAGCATCACCGTATTACCCATGCCGCGCTGCAAGAGCGATGGCCTCATCTATTTAGCATCCCGGTGCCTCTCAAGATAGGCATACACAAAGACTATGCTCAACTGGCTGACCCGCCAGTCAGCAAGGTCATGTTCAGTCGATTTTTGTTCATGTGGGTTCGCCGACCGGCTTATAAAAAAGCGATTGAGAAGTCATCGCATAGGTATGACCTGGATGGCCGTATGTGCGAAATGGTGACCAAGGATACAAGGTCATGAAGCATGTAGGCCGTATAAAAAACTGGTCAAAGTTTCAGCACTACAAGAATCGCTGCCCACCTTGGATAAAGCTTGAAAGAAAGCTTCTCGATGACTTCGAGTTTTCACGCTTGCCTATTGCTAGCAAGGCGCTACTTCCCCTCTTGTGGTTGCTAGCAAGCGAGTCAAACGAAGGCTCTTTTGATGCGGACATATCTTTCCTAGCTTTTCGTCTTCGGTGGACAGAGGATGATGTTAGGTCAGGTCTTATACCTTTGATAGATAAAGAATTTATCTCATGTGCTAGCGAATTGATAGCAACTTGTCAGCATGATGCTATACCAGAGACAGAGGGAGAGGGAGAGACAGAGGGAGATTTATCTAACCCTAAAGGGTTAGAAGTCGGAAAAGATTCCGACGCGCCTAAGCGTAAGATTCAGAACTGCCCAGTTCAGAAAATCATCGATTTGTACCACGAGATTCTTCTGCCTGAGCTTCCTGCGGTTGAGAAAGTGACTAAGACCCGAGAGGGATATATCCGGCAACGTTGGCTGCAAGACCTCCAAGAACTTGACCATTGGCGGAACTACTTCCAAGACGTGAAGCGGTCCAATTTCCTAATGGGTCGAGTCGATGGGAGAGATGGGAAGCCACCATTCCGCGCTGATCTGGAATGGCTCACAAGGCCCGGGAATTTCACCAAGGTAGCCGAGGGTAAGTACCACCGATGAACGACGATTATTTCCCGCAAGATCGTGGCTATATGCCAAAGAAGAAATATTCCTCTCGTGTAGAACGTCAGGAAATGGCAACCGAATCCCCTAAGTGGTGTGGCGATCCTGATTGTCGTTCTATCTACCATCCAGCGCGCGGTCGCGAAGGTCCGACTTTCAGCCGAGGCTATGCCGACATCGCGATATACCTTGACGAAAAGACGATTTATCGTTGTCAGTCGTGCTATCTAGAAACGATTTATCGCGCGGGTAAATCACAAATCCAATGCGCTGAGCGATCAGAAAATAGGAAGGTGAAGGCATGAGCCGTGAACCGGTGTGGAAACGCGTTCTATCGGCCCTAGGGTTAGGTCCACTCACCATGAGCCAACTAGCAAAGATGCTTAGCGTGACGCAGCAGTCTATTTCGTTAGCCTTGGCTTGGTGCATGAAGCATGGATATGTGGTTAGAAAGGGCTATAAGCATTACAAGCATGGTCAGCCGGCACGCCTATATAGGTTGGCTATGCCATGAGTGCCACAAACGCCATGAAGGTCTTGCTCATCGTCCAGAACGCCATTAATCGAGACGAGCATGTGCTCATCTCTGAAATCGTCCCGAAAATTCGTGATCGCATGGGGTACAAGCGAGCCAACGCCTATCGCCTAGCTCGTAAGGCTTTCGACGTATTATGCATCGACTACGATGGTGATGAAGTTAGGGCGAAGAAAGACAAGCTTCGCAACATTCGACCGGAGGTTTAAGTGAACAACGAAACGTATATCAAGGCGCTTGAGAGTCGGATTGTGGATCTTAATGGCGTCATTGATAGCCTTAGGATTCAGATGGATAGACTTAAGAAAGTTCATCCTGTTCGTAACGATGCGATCATAGTTGGTCCCGTAACAAGAACTGATTCTAAGGATTTTTGTACAAATTATCGTAATGCTGATGTAAGTCTTGATGGCATAAATGAAGCTGCTGCTTGGGTTGCTTTAGAGAATTTCGCAAAGAGTAGGAATCTAATGTGAGACGCTCAGCACGCACGGATGACAACCACTCCGAGATAGTCTCAGCTCTTCGCCAGTGCGGCGCGTTCGTGACTAGCTTGGCTGCGGTAGGTAAAGGATGCCCAGACTTGCTTGTGGGATTCCGTGGACGCTGGATGTTGATCGAGGTAAAGAATGGGAAGAAGTCGCCATCGAGGCGTGATCTAACGGACTGGCAGAAAGACTTTCATACGGATGCCTTCACCGTAGGTTGTGGCGTCCACATCGTTAACAACATTGACGAAGCGGTTGCGCTTCTGGGGATTGGGTGATGAAGCCTGACTGGAGGGATGTTCCTAGCTGGGTAAATTACATGGCTATGCATAGAGATAATAACTGGTCCTTGTTCGAATTTGAGCCGAGTTTCCTTCATGTAAGTGGTAGATGGACTAGTGGAATGCGTGGGAGGGTGGAGCATCTTGGTGGCGAAGATGGATGGCTTGATACTTTGGAGGAGCGTCCATGACCTACACGCCAGACTCATCAGGATTCGTCACTACGCCGCCTCCCATGCGCCAAGTAGCCGACCGCATGGGATCGATATCGCAGCGGGCTATGCTGTGTCATAGGGGATGGCATGAGCGAAGACAAGTTATTCGCTGGTCCCATGCAAAGGTCGTGGAAATAAATCATTTACCTGTAGTTGTTTCTTTAGGTCAATGGGTTCCACGTGGCAACAAGTGCAAGCACTGCGGGAGGTGGGTGTGATGTATGGCGCAGCAGCGGTTCAGATGGCGATTAATATCGCAGAAATGCATGCCCGTCAGCATGAAGAAAAACTCATCATGAAGATGCCAATTGAGCATCAACATGCTGCATGGAAGGCCCTTATGGAACGACGAGAAAAGCAACGTCTTGAAGCTGTGGTTGAACGCAGGCATCGGGAACTGTGCGAGTCTATCGAGAGGGCTGGTGAGAATGCACGCCCTAGGTCTTATGACTTTCCAGGGCTATTCTTATGAAGACTAGCCGCAAAGACATCCTAACCATCGCCACCATGTGGTTCGTAGCGTCACTTCTGGCCACTGGCGGCATGATGGCTATCGATTGGTGGTTGATGTGACGTACTGGGACTTCTTCACGTCATCAGGAGCATTTCTTGAGGCGACGGCAAAGCTAGCCAAGGAGTCGTGCGGCAAGCACGCCTACGCCACAGAGAAAGCGGCCAAGCGCAAGATGAAGGAGATTCGCAGGCGTAGGTCTTCTACGACTCGGCGAAAGTTTGGCAAGTTTGAGACGCGCGTTTACAAGTGTCAGGTTTGTTCGCAATTTCACCTTACTTCGCAAGAATTTGAGGAATAGTTATGGAATGGCAAACGATTGATACGGCTCCGAAGGATGGAACTAGAGTGCTTACGTCATACAAAGGTGTTGACGTTAAAGTTAATTACTTCAACAGTCATGTAGGTATTGCTAGAGGCTATAGGCTTGGGCGTGAAGCATGGTGGTTTTCTGACCAAGATAAGCAGCCGACGCACTGGCTACAATTTCCTAAGCCACCAAGCGAATGACCTATTGATTCGCGCCTGAAAACGTGGATACTTGATTTATGGGCTGCGCGCTGGGGTGCAGTTGATCCTTGCAAGATCGACGCGGTGAGTTCGATTCTCACGCGGTCCACCAGTTCAACCATTGCTAGGCCCGCTGAATGCCCTTCAACGGTCCTGCTGTGAAGCACTACTGGGCTACGCGTCTCCCAATGTTTCTCCCTAGCACCAAACACGCGTCCGTCCGCCTAGCAATGACTTATTCGAAAAGTGCCGGTTCGACTCCGGCTGGGTGGTAGACGGCTCGGTAGCGACGAGATGCGGTTCAATTCCGTGATGTGGCCTTGGTAAGCCAAAGACCCGCGCCGTCCTCTCGCGTAATAGAGGGCTTTAGTTAGGTGGTGACACGTATGTCGGAGTATGAACGACTAGACGGGCTGATAAGCTGCCGCTCAGAGCCGATATAAAACGCATACGCCAGCCACCTAACTAAACAGTTCTTCAGGGTATAGCTCAATCTGGTAGAGTTCCGGCCCTGGAAGCCGGTTGTTGTAGGTTCAAATCCTACTGCCCTGACCAGTTTTGGAAGTGAATGCGAAAGCTGCTGAGCCATCGTAGGTTTAACCATGCCGAAGGGCCATCAGGGATAAGCGCCTGACACTTCCGCCAGTTATGAGGTTGAATGCCAGTTGCTGACTTGGCCAAAGATTACAATTGTCAGGTATCGGGGGAGAAGCTGGTGCACAGTCATATCCTAATAGACAGAATCCGATGCATGTCGGGATCAGCTCCGACCAACCTCTACCCATATATGCCTAATGGCATAGGCCATAAGAACTAATTGCATTAGGCGTCTAATGTAGTAATCTACTCCCAAGCCAACGGGAGAACGATATGAACGAAACAGTCTTTAAAGGTTACGACGAAGATGGAATGGCTCTCTATGAGATTCCCTTCGATCTATGAGTTCTAACGCAGAACGAGTCGCTAAGAGCCGCAAGAAGGCCGTCCAAAAGGGCGCTCTTAGGCTTTATGGGGTTATCTCACCCGAGGCCCATGAAGCGGCTCGTAAAATGGTTTCCATGGGGCTAGCCAGTTCTATCACTGACGCCATAGAAAGATCACTTAAGATGCGTGCCAGTTTTTACGACGCATCAATCCTTTGACTCGCCTTGATTTGTCCGGGTACTATGAGACAATGAGCCATGAGAAGCGAAGGTAGCCAAGTCAGATGAGCTGGGTTAGCGCTTTCAGCAGTGGAGAACTGGCGGTCAGCGTGACCTATCAAGGTTCGCCTCTGTTTTCTGGATCGGTTGGCCTCAATGGCTCCGTCAACTTTGACGATGCCAATTCTGACTTCACTTGTACGTTAGCTGTCGATGCTAATGGTGTTGTTTCCCTGACCAGCACAGCAAACCCTGAGAATTGGACGGGCGGCAAGTACAGCGTCTCCTTGGCAGTTCCGGTCATCGCCAATCTTTCGGGCATTCAGCTTATCCAATGTGCCTCTGATCCCGATATCTTCGGGGGAACTCAGCTTTCCAGCTTGAGTGATGGCGCTTCGACCAACTTCGAAGGTTCGACTTTCGTCTATAGCGCGCTTCCTGCATCGACTTTCGGCATGAGCGCAGTCCCAGGAGGGGCTTGATGACGGTCATCTATCTCACCTTCCAGCCACAGGTCGAGGAGACGGTTCCTTCCGTCCCTAAATGCGACGAGCTGGGCCGTGCAACGCGTACCTACGTCAGCGGCTATACCCTTACCAGGGCCAATGTCGCTCGCGTCCGTCGGCGTGCTAGGCGCTGCGTCGTGGCTAACTTCAATGGAGCGCTTCCTAAGGGTCGGCTCATCACCTCTGTGCGCTGGGAGACCACTTCTCCATGGGCTTTGTTCATGTCGAACGCGCGGATTGCCGATGGTCAGCGTGAGACGATGGTAGATATCATCTTCAACTTCTCCGGCTGGGGTGGATTGCTGGCTACCGTGACTTTGGACAATGGCGAGGAATACAACGCCGAGTTCAGTTTCACAGTCATTGATACGCCGCTGTACCCGACGGCTGACTATCCGACTTCCAATGGGCCGTACAGGCTCGATGCTGTTTATCCACCCACATAGGTTCGTGTATGGCCAAGCTGACCTCCAAGGCTCGTAAATCCCTCCCGAAGTCCGATTTCGGTTTGCCCGGTAGCAAGAAGTACCCGATGCCGGATAGAAGTCACGCCGCTAACGCCAAGGCCCGCGCTAGTCAGCAGGAGGCTAAGGGCAATCTATCGGCGTCAGCCAAGGCTAAGATCGACCGTAAGGCCAATCGAATCCTTAAGCGCGGCGGAAAATGAGTCCGAAATACCTCCAATTCTGTATACACATGGCCCTGCATCGGCCTAAGAATCAGGTGATTTCGCCTCATCTCTTTGGGCTAGCAGTGGAACTTGAGTCCTTAGATAGGAAGGCGCGAACATGAAGATGAAGTCCAAATCCACCCTCCCTTCCGGATCTCGTGGCCGTATGGAGTTCAAGGGCAAGCCCGCTGCCGTCAAGAAGGCCGAGAAGATCGACCGGAAGTCGGATAAGGCGATTGCCAAGAAGACTGGTACGAAGTGGGTCGGCTAATATGGATGCGCTACGTCTAGTTCCACCCGATGAAAAGAGGCATCAAAGGTTGGTCGATGCCCTGCGTGAGCTACTTAGGCAGGCGGAAGCTGGCGAAATCACTGGCATCTGTGGAATCGTGGAACTGCCTGGGGATAACTACCGCAATATAGGTAGCGAAACCTGTTCCAGGCTGCAAACGGCAGGAGCGCTACTTGATGCGGCTATCAATCGGCTAAGTCCTTAGGTAGCCATATTTGACCCGGGTAATAAATGAGCGGTACGATTGTTCCACGTGGAACATAGAGAACCCCAATGGCGGCTCGCACCTTAACTTCGGGCACTAAGACATTCTACGTCTATCTTCTGATGGACTGGAACGGCAACCCTATGTATGTAGGTAAGGGGTCTGGATACAGGATTTCAGTCTCGGAGCGAAGGTTCGGCTTGAGTGGAATCTTTCTTTCTTGGCATCTAACTGATGAGGAAGCCTTTAGTGCTGAAAGAAAGGCAATCGAGAAATTTCAGCCTTGTCTTAATAAATGCGCCGGCGGTAATGGCGGTACTTGCCGAACTCCTTCATGGGTTAGAGAAATCAATGAGGTTGGCACTAAAGAGTACGCTAGGCGTCTTTGCTTGAGATTTGGTAAAGGACTCATGGGTTCAGATAGCTACGAAGCCCTGAAAAATACAGGGTGCTTGCAGATATGAAATTCGAGAAGGGCAGGTCAGGGAACCCGGCCGGCAAGCCTTCGGGAAGGCCCAACAAAGCCACTTCTGAGTTTAGGGATACCGTCCGTAGGCTTCTTGAGGATAACTCCGAGAACGTTGGGCGTTGGCTTACACTGGTCGCCGAAGGAAATGGATCTGATAACTCAAAAGCCGATCCTGGGCGTGCGCTTGATCTCATGTCCAAACTGGCCGAATACGCAGCTCCAAAGCTTTCTCGATCTGAGGTGACTGGTTTGAATGGAGGGCCGATTGAGGTCTCCGAAACTACATCTGCCGAACTGGATGAACGCATTTCCGAACTTGAGGCCAAACTGAAGGGATGAGCTTGAGCATTGCCGAGAAGCAAGAGTACGTCGCGCTTCTTGAGGAAAAGCTCAGGAGGGAGGACCGTCGGCGCTGCCGGACTGATCTTTTCTTCTTGCTCACTGAGGTTTTAGGCCGCAAGGACATCGATAGGCCATGGCTCAAAGAGCGCTGTTCGGAAGTCCAGGCCGATCCTGATGGATTCCTAGACCTGTGGGCACGCGAGCACTACAAGTCAACGATCATTACTTACGGCCTGACGATCATGGAAATCCTTGGGTCACATGGCGATGATCCGTTGCCTAAGTACAATGGACGCGAGCTGTGCTTTGGCATATTCAGCCACACGCGCCCCATCGCTAAAGGCTTTCTTCGCCAGATCAAGACCGAGTTCGAGAAGAACGACCGTTTGAAATATCTTTTCCCCGATATCCTATGGGAAGACACTCGCAAGGCTCCCAAGTGGTCTGAGGACGATGGTATTGTCGTCAAGCGCAAGTCCAATCCTAAGGAATCGACGGTTGAGGCGTGGGGCGTCGTGGATGGTCAGCCGACTGGTAAGCACTTTACACGCTTGATATACGATGACTTGGTGACTAAAGAGTCCGTGACGACGCCGGACATGATCGCCAAGACGACCGACTCTCTGTCTCTGTCCTATAACCTCGGGACAGATGGTGGTGTAATGCGCTTCATTGGAACACGCTATCACTACAATGACACCTACAAAACCATCATGGACCGAGGTACAGCCAAGATCCGTCTCTATCCGGCTACACAAGACGGCCAGATCGATGGTGAGCCTGTTCTATTGGACCGTGAAACATTGGCTCAGAAACGCCGTGATATGGGTCCATACACCTTCGCCTGTCAGATGATGCAAGACCCGAAGGCTGACGAGACCCAGGGATTCAAAGAGGAATGGTTGCGCTACTACGAAGGTCAGGCGCATCTCAATACCAATCGGTACATTCTTGTTGACGCTGCTAGCGGTAAACGCCCATCCAACGATTACACAGCCATGTGGGTCGTTGGCCTAGGTCAGGACGCTAACTATTACGTTCTGGATGTGGTTCGAGACCGTCTCAATCTTACGCAGCGCGCCAAACGGCTCATTGAGTTGCATCGTAAGTGGCAACCTATTGGCGTTCGCTATGAGAAATACGGACTGATGGCTGATATCGAGCACATTCAGTACATCCAGGGCGAGCAGAACTACCGCTTTCACATTCATGAAGTAGGCGGATCAACGCCTAAGAATGACCGCATCAAGCGACTCATTCCCCTCTTTGAGTCGAATCGGTTCTATCTGCCTAGATCGCTGCATCGCACCAATTACGAAGGTAAGTCCTTTGACTTGGTGGATAGTTTTCTTAATGAGGAATACAAGGCGTTTCCGGTTGCTCTTCATGACGACATGATGGATGCCTTAGCCCGTATTGCCGAGCCTGATCCTGAATTGGCGCTTGAGTGGCCGGCCGCAACAGCCGAAGTTGCCTTAACGTTCGAAACCCAATTCTCACCCGCTGGTTTCGGTCAGCGCGCCAATCTATTCGGAGGCTGACATGGCCAAACAGAAGACCTATCAGCCGAAAGGCTCTACGCCAGTGGGGAAGCCAAAGGAGCGAGACGGCTTTACGCAGAAGATGCTGGAACGCGCTCAGGATGCCTTTCACTTCGATACGGAGCAGCGCCGTCGATGCGTCGAAGACATGCGCTTCGCCTTCGAGGCTGGCAAGCAATGGGACGTTCATCTAACGGCCAAGCGTCGCAATAAGCCGAACTACGAGTTCAACCGCATTCGGCAGCTCATTCGTCGGGTAACGGGCCAGCAGCTCAAGAACAAGCCGAACATCAAGGTCCGTGCCGTTGAGGATAATGACAAGGATGTGGCCGACATCTATAACGGACTCATCAAGAATATTGAGGTTCAGTCATCGGCTGAGAACGCTTATGACACAGCCTTCCAATGGGCCTGTGGTGGCGGCTATGGCATTCTTCGGGTTACAGCCGAGTACGAGCCGGGAGATAGCTTCGATCAGCGTCTATGCATCAAATACGTCGCCGACCCCATGACGTGCTTCTGCGATCCCTCTGCGCGGGAGTTTGACCGTTCGGATGCCCGGTTCTGGTTCGTCACTGAACTTATCCCACGCGAGGAGTTCAAGAAACGATGGCCTAAGAAAGACCCAATTGACTTCGATGTCACTAACGCGACGGATACATATGACCGCGAATGGTTCAACGAAGACGAGATTCGTATCGCCGAGTACTGGTATACAGAGCCAGAGACAAAGACCATCTATATGCTTTCGGATGGCGGCGTGGTCAATGCTGATGAGTTTGACCTAATCAAGGATGCGATGGCGAATCCGCCTATCGATCCGCAGACCGGACAGCCCGAATGGGAGCCGGTGACTATCAAGAATGGCGCAGACGGCAAGCCCATGATCCGCGAGGTTGAGACGACTTGCGTCTACTCATGCCTTGTCTATGGTGGTGGTCAGCTCGAAGCCCCGACCAAATGGGGTGGAACGATGATCCCGATTGTCCCTCAATGGGGTGATTTGGTGGTCATCGATGGCAAGCAGATCTACAGCGGCATGACCCGTTTTGGGCGTGACTCGCAGATGATCCATAACTTTGAGATGTCTACCCTAGTTGAGGTGGTGGCAAAGCTTCCAAATAGCCCAATCAAGGCCACGCCTCAGATGATTAAGGGACTGGAAAGCTACTACGAGCGTCTTGGGTATGACGATCCGCCAGTTCTTCTCTACAACCATGATCCATTGGCTCCTGGCGCCTCGCCTAGTCGTGAGCCAATGTCACAGATGCCTACGGCCCTCATTGGCCTAGCGAACGTTGCTGGCGACGAGATGAAGGCTACGCTGGGCGTCTATGACGCTTCGCTTGGCGCTCAGGGTAATGAGACGTCCGGACGGGCTATCATGGCCCGCAACACGCAGGCAGATACCGCCAACTTCGTCTATGTGGACAATCAGGTCAAGGCGCTCAAGCGATTGGGTGAAATCCTTGTGGATGCCATCCCACAGTATTACGACGCTGAACGGACAATCCGTATCCTTGGCGACGATCTAGGTGAGAAGTACGTTCAGATTAACCACCCTGTCATTGGCGCAGATGGTCAAGAGCATATTGAGAATGACCTGACGCGTGGCAAGTTCGACGTGACCTGCACCGTCGGTAAGGCTTACGACACGGCTCGCATGGAGCTGGCGGACCTTGGGCAAACCTTGGCCCAGACTCCGGGTCCGATTGGCGCTATCGGCCAATACCTACTTATCAAGTCGCTTGACGTTCCGGGCATCGATGAGGTCATCACGGCTGTCCGTAAGCAGCTTGTTAATTCTGGCATTCTTCCGCCTGCCGAAGGCGACCCTCCGCCGCCTGCGCCTCAGCCTGACCCTCTTAAGGTCGCTGATGCCGCGCATAGGAATGCCCAAGCTCAGCTTGCCGTGGCTCGCGCTCAGGATATCCAGGCGAAACAGCAGTCGGAGATTCAGAAGAACGAAGCCGATGCTGCTGAGACTATTTCGAAGATTCCAGGTCATGAAGCTGAAGGTCATCAGACGATGATCCAGAACGGCCAAGCTCTAGCACCAGCTCAGCCCATCGGCACCGTTGTTCCACGTGAAACACCGTTGCAGGTTAATACTGGCGATTACACAGGAGGATTCTAAATGTTAGATCAAGCAGTATCTAAGCAGACCATCATTGCTGAAGCGACCGATAAGCTTCATGCATCTATCGATAGTGCAGAAAATGCGTTTGAATCGCTCAAATCACGACTCTCTCATGCACTTTTTATGATTGGCCCCGAGCCAGCTGAAAAGGAGGCTAACAGCGCCCAGCAACCCATGGTAGAGGCCATCTCTCCTATTCATTCTGCGGCATCACGTGTTGCCAAACTTGAGAATGAAATTCAATCAGTTATCGCCCGATTAGGAATTTAAGTAAAGCAGACTTGACTCTTTCGACGAAGGGAATACCATGAGCACCGAATCTAACGTGGTTGTCGCCACGGATGCGCCTCAAGCGCTGAAATCCATCGACACGAGCAGTAAGGCGGTTGTGGAAGCTCCTAAGCCTGAAAAGGTAGTGGAACCGAAGCCAACGCCTGAGCCAAAGACTGAGAAATCGGTAGACCCCGTGGAAGGGGAAGTAACACCCAACGCGCCAGACGCGGACTCTCCACAGAAAGGCGAAAAGCGCCTTCCTCGCTGGATGAAGGAAAGGCTGGAACGGGAACGGCAAGTAACGGAAGCTCGGACACGAGAAGCAATGCTTCGCGAGTTCCAGGCGGCTCAGCCCCGGAAGGATGTGGCCCCAGAGGTCGAACAACCGAAGCTTAAGACGCTGGAAGACTTTGATTTCGACCAGAATAAGTACACCGATTACTTGGTGGACCAAAAGCTGACGATTCGCGAACAGAATGCCAAGCTCGAAGCCGAGAAGAAGAAACAAGCCGAAGCCGCTGAGACCTTCAAGGCCCGCGTCGATTCTTTTGAGGAACGTGCTGGCAATGGAGCATGGCAGGATATTATCGATTCGCCTTTGAATACGGATGCGGCCTATAAGCCGTTGACCGACTTGTTCATGGGTGACGAGCATGATCTCGACATTGCCCATTTCCTGGCTACGAACCTGAAAGAAGCGGATCGCATCCATAAACTGCCGCGTTTGCAGCAGATCAAGGAAATTGCGAAGTTAGCCGATAAGTTCGAAGGTGGCTCGCAGGAAGAAGCTGTGGACACGCCAGCCAAGCCAGCGCCCTTGCCAAAAAAGACCACAGCCGCGCCACCTCCTCCCAAGACGGTCAGCGGTTCCGGCAAGCCTTCGGTCGATATCCTCGATCCGAACCTATCGACGGAACAGCGGATTGCAGCATGGAGGTCTCAGCGGAGGCGTTAATCACCTTCCAAGGAGCCTTTAAATGGCTAACCAGCTGCTTACCACCGATATGATCGCTGACCGCGCACTGATGCGGTTCAGCGAAGCTCTCTCCTTTGTTAAGACCATCCCGCGCACCTACCAGAAAGACTTTCAGGAAGGTGCCCCAGCCATCGGCGATACCTTGCGTGTCCCGGTGCCGCAGCATGCAGTGATCCGTCATGGCCGCGTCGCTCAGCCAGCTCCGTTGCAGACCATTCCGCGCACGGTCAAGATCATCGATCAGGTAGGTTTCGACCTGACTTATACCAGCGCCGAACTGGCCTTGGACATCGAGGAATTCGACCGTCGTTACCTGTCTCAGCAGGTAGCCGACTTGGCCGTTTCGGTTGAAGCGGCCGTTCAGCAGTTAGCCTTTGACTCGATCCCGAATCAGACGGGCATCGGTAATGCCCAGTGGACTCAGTTGGCCTACGCCAATCTGGCTCGCAAGTACATTATGGACAACGGCGCAGGTCCGTCCACCATGAAGATGCTGACGAACTCGTCGGCTGAAACGACCATTGTTCCGGCATTGGCTGGACTGTTCAACGCTCAGAAGCAGATCGAAGTCCAGTATGAAGATGGCGTGATGGGTCGTGCGGCCGGCTTTGACTGGAATAGCTCGACCGTTTCCCCGATCCACATCAACGGCGCCGGTACGGGCTATCAGGTCAATGGCGCTACGGAAAGTGGTTCGGCCATTACCCTCAAGACGGGTACAGGCGCGATCACCAAGGGTACCATCATCACCTTTGCGGGCGCGGTGGCTGTCCATCCTCAGACCAAGGTGAGCTTGGGCTATCTGCGTCAGTTTGTGGTTACTGCGGACTACCCAGGCGGTGCTGGCGATATCTCGATCTATCCAGCCTTGACCGTGACTGGCTCGGAGCAGAACGTGACGGGCTTCCCGACCAACTCGGGTAACGTGACGATCCTTGAGGCGGCTAGCGCTACCTACGGCGGTTCCTTGGCCTATCGTCCAGAAGCCTTCGCTTTCGTGACCGTCGACTTGCCAGAATTGAATGGCTGGAAGACCTCGCGTCGCCAGTTCGAAGGTGTCTCGATGCGCGTCACGGAAGGTTCGAACCTTGTCGGCGATCAGAACTTGACTCGCTTCGACATCATGTATGGCTTCGGCGCGCTTCGTCCTGAATGGGCATGCCGTATCGCCAATGATCCGTCCAACCTTGTGCCGGCTTAAGGAGATAAACCATGGCTGCACCGATCCTCACTAACCCCAATGTGGCTCAGCGGTCCGATCAGACGTGGTGGGCCGCGCCGATTGCCTTGGGCACAGCATTGCCGAGTCCGGTTTTTCTGTCTGACCTACCTACCACTGATCCGCATGTCGCTGGTCAGCTTTGGCAGGACCCGACTGCGGCAGATGGCGTCAAGCAGAGTCAAGGCTAAAGAATTGGGGGCGAAAGCCCCCTTTTCTCTCTAGGAGAAGAAAATGGCAAATGCACATACCCAGTTGTACGCGTCTCAGGGCAATGGCGGTAAGGCTACTGTAACTGTCGCTCAACTTGGCTCAGCTATTGGCGGTTCCATTCCGACCGCAACGACGACGGTTGCTGGCACCGTAAAGCAGGCAACTCATATCGCTAATGCCGCTGTCCCCTTTGCGGACTTGACCGCTGCTGCAAATGCTTACAATGCGCTCTTGGCGGCATTGCAGGCTGCTGGTCAAATGGCCTAAGACTATGCGCGTCGAAAACCTCATTGCCCGATCCCTCCGGCTGATCCAAGTCATCGATCCTTTGCAGTCTGTGAAGGCACAGGACATGGAAACGGGCATCTTTGCCCTGAACGCTATGATGGCGCGCATTGAGGCGGACGGAACTGCACTTGGCTGGTCGCCCGTGGTGAATCCATCGGATGAGTTACCGTTGCCGGTGGAGGCAGAACAGGCTATCGCTGCCAATCTGGCCATCGTCGTAGCGCCTGAGTATGGCGTTACGCCGCTTCCGACCATTCAGGCCATGGCATTGCAGGGTATGGAGGCGCTGCTGCGTGACGTGGCTGTGGCGACGCCTATTCGACCTATCTTGTCTGTCCCGTTGCCGGATAACTGGGATATTCGCGATATTACTGGAAGTAGTTGGTTTTCGGGTCCATGAAGTTCTCTCCCGTTCCATTCGTTGGAGGCTTCTACGCGGACGAAACGCGTCCGTGGTCTGTGCAGGACTGTGTCAATTGGCTACCGACTCAGGCCGAAACGTCAGGTACTCGTACGCCGACGATCCTTAAGACGCCGCCTGGATTGAAGCCGGCGGCAACTTTTTCAGGCGGTGGTCCCGTTCGGGGTACCTATAACGCTCAAGGCGTCTTCCTGACTGTTTCAGGAAATAAGCTTTATCGGGTCAACAATGACCTCACAACAACTTTGATTGGAACCATTCCTGGGACGGGTCTAGTCAAGTTCGCTCATAACCAGCAGTCTGTGGGCAACCAAGTAGTTATCGTGAATGGTTCGGCGGGATGGGTGTATGACACGAATGCGAAGACGCTGACCAAGATCACCGATGAAGGCTATCCGGGGGCGATCAATGCCGTTTTCCTAGATAGTTACATCGTTCAAATCGAACCAGCTAGGCGCTTTGCCTTCAATTCTGCGGCAGCTAATGCCACTCAATACAACACGCTTGATCGATTCACTTCGGAAGTCTCACCCGACCTTCTGATGTCATTGGCTGTCACTAACGATGAGCTGATTCTGTTTTCACAGACGACGACGGAGTTTTTCCAAGTCACTGATGAGGCGGAACAGCCTTTCAGGACAAAGCGTATCAGTCTGACGCGTGGCTGTGGTGGCCGCTACACCGTAGCCAATCTGGACAACACGGTCTATTGGCTCGGTGATGATGGAATCTTCTATGTCCTCGCAGGCTACTCGCCGCAGCGAATCTCGACGCGGCCTATTGAAGAAGCCATTCGCGGACTGAACTGGGATCAGGCATTCGCCTTCACGTGGGAAAGTGCAGGCCATAAGGTCTGCTACTGGACCTTCCCTGATGGGACTACGTGGGGATGGGATGTTTCTGCACAGCAGTGGAGCCGTCGTCAGTCCTATGATCTGAATCGTTGGCGTCCCTCTTCTATGACCTTTTGGAACGGCAAATGGTATGCCGGCGATTTCCAAACGCCTACTCTTTGGGAAGTCGATTGGGACTACATGCTGGAAGGCGATCAGGAGTTCGTTTCAGAGCGTACGACTGGCGTCATTACTGACAACCAGAATCTCCTTATCGTTTCTCGGTTAGAGCTTTTGATGCAGGTCGGCCAGGAAATAACGACAGCAGTTGCCGCACCTTCTACTCGGTGGGAAAGTGCGCTGGGACTTCAATGGACCAATACAGGGAATAATGTCACGCTTCCTTTCTCGGGAACGGTAAGTGGTTCATTACTTCCTTCGGTCGTTCTGTCGCAGGCTCAAATAGCTATGCTTCTTAGTCCAGGTGAGACTATTGTGGGTATTCGCGCGGCTGGTACGTTGACGGTCAGCGCATTCACGACCGGTTCTCAGACGTCTTTTCACTGGGGACCCAATGTTCAGTCACAGCCGACTGCTGTGGGCGCGAATCCGTTTACACTCGCGGAAACCACATGGAATGGTGTTGGTAACGTATCCCTAGGCGCTTCCTTGATCGCTGGCGGTACTAGCATCACCTTCGCCATGTCTCAACTGGACATTGAAATACTTTCGCCAGCTCCTCCTGTTGAGGTTTCCAACGAGCCTGATAATTTTGTCCGGGTACAATATTCAGACGATGGCGGTAACAACTGGTCAAACTGGGATCAGGTCTCTATTGGCGAAGTCGGCCAGTACAATGAACGTCCCGTTTTCACGCGTCAGGGACGTAGCCGTCAGCGTGTCTACCGAATTCGCTGCTCTAGTCCACGCAAGCGCGATCTCTTAGGCGCGGTCATTGTCGTGCAGGGGACTGTCGGATGAATGCCCCCATTCGATCCTTGCCTAAGACTTTCGATGTCACACGGGCATTGTCTGAACTCGACGCCCATCCCGAGCTATGGAATCAGCATTCCTTACGCACTAGGCGCTATCAGACGCCTCATAAGGAAGTTTCGGATATTTGGGTCCGTTATAACGATTTTGAGAACTTGGCGAAGGATGCCTATGCCTTCACTCAAATGCCTCATGAATCGGTCTGGTATCCATGTATAGAAGCTATTCCTCGTGTTAAGGAGTTAGCCGAGGAAGTTTTTGACTATGTGCATGGAAAGGAATTGGGCGGCGTCCTGATTACCCGGGTTCCTCCCGGTGGCAGCGTAGAGCCACATATCGATACTGGATGGCATGCCGGGCACTACGAAAAGTTCGCCATCCAGCTAATGGGTAACAAAGATCAGGCTTTCTGCTTCGAAAGTGACGAACTTAGGCCGCTTCAAGGCGATCTTTATACCTTCGACAATTCCAAGACCCATTGGGTTACTAATGACTCCAATGAGGATAGAATGACCCTCATCATCTGCATAAAGAGGTAGATATGGTTAACTCATCTACCTTGGCTTATATCGAAAAGCCTCAGTTCAAGATTGAGGAGCATGAACATATCACCTTTGATATGTACTTCTGCTCCTTGGCATCTATGCAGGTTCATCCAGGGGCCGGCACCAAGTTGCACGAGAAACTTTCTTTAGAGGAGTGCCGAGATATGGCGATAAATATGCTTGAAATCCGGCGTCGTCTAATGGGCGGAGGGTCTTAAGATGCCCTGGGGCTATGCGGCGGTAGCGGTAGGCACCATTGCAGCAGGTGCCATGTCTTCGAATGCCGCCAAGAAAGGGGCTAATGCTCAACAGGATGCGGCTAATGCCAGCATCGCCGAGCAACAGCGCGAGTATGATCAAAGCCGACAGGATCAGCTTCCGTTCTTGCAGGCTGGTCAAAATGCGCTCAATTTGCAGCAGCAATACCTGTCTGGTGATACATCCGGATTTTCTCAATCGCCTGACTATCAGTTTGCCGTTCAGCAAGGCACGAAACAACTTGATGCAGGCGCAGCAGCTAAAGGAAATCTATGGGGTGGTGGCGCGGATGCGGATCGAATTGCGCTAGGTCAAGGTCTGGCTACGCAGTACGCTAACAACTACTGGAACAAATTGGCTGGCATGGCCGGTCAAGGCCAAAGCAGTGCTAATACCCTGGGGAATCTTGGTGCCAATATGGCGAATCAGACAGGCAACTATCTGACCAATGCCGGCCAAGCCCGCGCTTCGAGCTATGCGGGTACCGCTAACGCCTACAACAACACTTTGAGCCAGCTAGGCAATATCGGTGGACAGCTCTATCAGAACTATTATGGACCTCAGAATCAGGTTAGCCCCATGAGTTCTTCTGGAAATATTTGGTCAGGAACGAACTTCAATACGGGTAGCAATGGCTCCTATAACTTCGCCGCGATGAGCGGAGGCTCCTAATGGCTAATATCTACGATACCGGAGCAGCTATTCAGCAGCCTAACATTGCGGGAAATTTCCAGCAGGGCATTCAAACGGCTCGCCAAAACGCTGTCCAAAATATTGGTCTGCAACAGGCCCAACAGCAGCAGGCGGATACGCAGACATTGCGAGGCTTGGCACCTCAAGTCGTAGCGGGTGATCCGTCGGCCTATGCGCAGGCGGCTGCGCTCAATCCCGATCAGGCGAATGCCTTGCAGGGAGCTGGCAATAATCAACTGACTCGTCTCCGTGGCGCGATCAATTACATTGATCAGCAACCGACGGCTCAGGCCAAAGAGATAGCCTATCAGACAGCCGTTAAGCCTTATCTGGATGCTATCGGAGCAGCCCATGGAAAGACTGCGCCCGCAACATTTGCGGAAGCTGAGCCCATGATGGAGCAAGCCCGCGCACAGATTTCAACGCTGGGTCCGGGGCAGACGCATGTTCTTACCCCTGGCTCGGCCTATGTGGGCGAATCTGGCAACCTTCTCTATGCCAATCCTGTATCGGATAAGGTGCTTGGCAATCAGAGTGTCGGTCTCAATGGCGAAAAAGGTCCGGTTGTCGTCAATCCTTATACCCATCAGGGTTCATTGGTTAGTCTTAACGGCGGACCTTCGGTACCCGGGCAAGCTAGCGGCCTTTCCTCGCCCGATTTCTTCAATTCGGTGAACGATCTTGCAAGCAAATATGGCGCTACGATCACTAGTGGCGTGCGCTCGCCTGAGCACAATGCCGAAGTGGGTGGTGTGCCGAATAGTCAGCACCTGAGTGGTACAGCTGCGGATGTGGTCATTGCGCCCGACCAGAAGCAACAGTTCATCAATGATGCCAAGGCGCAAGGCTTGCAGCCTATCGATGAAGGTGACCATGTTCATCTACAGAATCCGCGCGGCGGTGCTGGCGTTAGTGGCGTTCGTTTGGCCGTGGGAACGCCTGCGCCAAAGACTAATACATGGCAGCAGCGTATCGAAGCGGCGAGAGGTCTTGGCTCATCGGATGAACAAATCAAAGGAATGGTTTTAGGAGCATCCGGCATGCAAAATGCTCAAGCATCTGATCTAACCCCCGATGCTCTAGAAAATGCTACATGGGATTACGTACTGAATGGGCATTTACCTCCCATCGGTCGGGGTGGTCAGGGACAGGCTCAACGAACCGCAATTATGAATCATGCGGCTGATATTGCAAAAGCAAGTGAGATTTCGCCTGCTGATTTAGCTACGCAAGCGGGCAAACAAAAGGCTTTGCAGGGAAGTTTAAATGCCTATCAGAAGCGCGCCGATGCCATGGCAGGTCAGGAGAACTCATTCCTGAACAATCTGTCGTATGCACAGAAGATTAGCGATAGCATTGATCGCACCATGTCGCCAGCTATCAACAAATGGTTGTTAACTGGCGAGGAACAGGCAGGTAGCCCAGAGGTGGTTAAGCTAAAGGCCGCTCTAACCCCGGTAGCGGCTGACTACGCAAAGATCATGTCCGGCGCTACTGGGGCTGGTGGAACGCCCGTTAGCACCATGCAGGAGGCCATGGACATGATCCGAACCAATCTTTCGCAGAATCAGTTCAATTCGGTGGCTGATGTACTGCGAAATGACGTCCATAACCAACGACTCGGTTCCCTGCAACAGCTCCATGCTATTCGGGACAATATGTCTCGATTCGGTAATGGTTCCCAGGGTGGCTCTCGGGCAGCATTGACGCCAGCACAGGAAATGGCACCTACGGGAACTCAGCCAACGGCTAGTGGTCAGCAAGACCATTCCAGCCTGTGGGGCGGCTAATGGCTACGCCCTGGAAAGATGTTATCCAGAATCCTCAGTATCAGGCTTTGCCGCCTGACCAGCAGGAGGCTGCGCGTCAACAGTATTTCAATCAGGTCGTAGCCCCTCAATTACCTGACGATTCTTCTGTGGCCACTGCCAAGCAGCAATTCGATAACCAGTACGGGCCTAGGAATACGCCATTCGATGCGGCCGTTCAGAATGAGGTAGCTAAGGCTCGCGCTCAAGATGCGCAAGGACCATCTTTAGGTCAGCGTGCTGGTGATGCTGTCATCGACTTCGCCAATGCCGAAAAGCATCATCTTGGCAATATGGCGACGGGCATAGGCCAATTGGTGGGTCATGGCATCACATCGGCAGCAAATGCCATTCTTCCGGCTGATAGCTCGCTACGCCAGCAGATCAATGCTACCAATACGAATGCCGATCAGGCTATCGCTCAGCGTGAACAGAACTATCAGGCAAATGTTCCAAATTCGCCAGCTGCATATGCAGGCGCTACCGCTGGCGAGATTGCGCCATGGCTTCTCGAAGCTCCAGCTAAGGGCGTCCAGACGATTGGAAATATTGCCTCTAAGATCGTTCCAGAAGCCTTTCCAGTGCTCCGTAGGATCGTCTCCGGCGTAGCTCAGGGCGGTGCAGTTGCCGCCACTCAGCCTGTCACATCCGGCCCTCAAGGTTCGCAGCTAGCTAGCCTAGTAAGTGGACAGCCTACCGCGCCTTCTTTCGCTACCCAGAAATCCGAGCAAGTTGGTCTTGGCGGCTTAGTCGGTGGCGTAGTCCCTGCCGTAGGCAATGTGGTAGGAAATATCTATCAGCTTGGGCGGCATATATTCAATCCGACCTCCGTGGCGGCACAGAACATCGCTGAAAAGCTTGGTTCGTCGCCTCAAGTTCTACAGCAGCTGGATACGGCACAATCGGGTGTTCCGGGTGTTCAGATGACGTCAGCTCAAGCCGCTCCATCAGCTGGAGCTGTAGGCGCTGAAAAGGCTATGGGTAACACGGCAGCCTTTAAGGAGCAGCTGACTCAGCGTCAGACACAGAATAATCAGGCTCGTATCGATGCTATCCAGCAGCTTGCGGGTGATGATGCTACGTATGCTGCTGCCAAAGCAGCGCGCGATAATGCGCCATTGCCCAACGGTCAGACGATTAGCCAGTATCAGAAATCTTTGCCATCAAAAACGGTTGATCCCAGCGCTATCTTGAAGACGATCGACAGCATCAAGAATAGCGGCCTTGGGGCACGGCCCACTATTTCCAAGGCATTGGACGACATCAAGTCAGCGATCAGCTCGCGTGTTGATGCCAACGGCCAGCTGCCGGCTGATATCCTCGATTCGATTCGGCAGAACACCAACGATTTCCTTGTTAGTCCTACCGGGAAGCAGGCCAGTGCTCAAGAGAAAGCGGGCGTTCAACCCATCAAGGCCAAGATTATCGATACTCTCGACAGCGCAAGCCCGGGCTATCGTGATTACTTGGCCGCGTTTGCGGATAAGTCGACCCCACTTAACACCATGGACGCCGCCCGCTCGATTCTTGACCGTGCTGATAACCATCCTCTTAACTCGGCTGGTGCTTCACCTCTTTCGCTGAACGATATTAATCGAGGGCTAGCCCAGATCGAGAAAGGTCGCTATGGCGTAAGTCCTCAAGCGCAGCAGACCTTGGATGCTATTCAGGAAAGTCTCAAGCGCGAAGGTATTTCTAATAGCATCCGATCCCCCGGATCGGACACGACGTACAACATCAATGCGCAGGGTGCGCTACCTTCGGCGATTCTTGGTCCGAATTTGGGTGGCGCTACTGGCAAGACTCGCCTAGGTGGCGCTGCTCTAGGATCGCTTATTGGTCAGCATTTTGGTGGTTTAGAAGGGGCTGCGGCTGGCGCGGGTCTCGGGGCTTTCATCAACAAAGGTGCTGATTTCGTCAATGGCCGCATCATGGAGCAGTATGCGAAGGGTTTGCTCAATCCTCAAGATGCCGCAACCATGATTCGAGCCTATTTGGCAGGCAATCAAAGCCAAGCCACGAAACTTCTGGCAAAATATCCCCAATGGAACGCCCTTCTTTCGAGTCAGGCTGGACGATCCGCCAATAATCCTTGAGGAATTGACATGGCAAGCTTCCGCCCCTTGGGCCAGTTCATTCAGTTCTTCTTGGACGACGGCACTGTCAATGCGGGAGGGTCGATCACGTTCTATGAAACGGATCTGACAACTCTCAAAGACACCTATTCTGATCCCGACCTTACTGTTCTCAACAGTAATCCAGTCACTTTGGATGCAGCCGGTCGCCCTTCAACGGATATCTGGGGTTCAGGCGTTTATGGCGCTGTACTGGCTGATACTAGTGGAACGACCATCCAGACATTGAACAACATACAGTCGGGCGCTGATCCAGGGCTTGCTATTCCAGCTCTCGTAGCTGGCGAGTTCCTAAGCAATGATGCATCGAATCTGCTATGGGAAGAAGTTCTACAGGTTCCCGACCCTACGGGATCGAATGGGCAAGTCGTAAGTACCGATGGAACCCTGGTCTTTTGGAGAACTTTGGCTCAGTTGGGCATTCCGGCATCCACGATTGCTGATGGAAGCTATCAGCTTGGCACGATGCTTATACAGACCGGAACGGGAACGGCTACGGCATCGGGTACGACTACGACGGCGGCAACCGTGACCTTCCCAATAGCTTATGCGAGTACGCCTTTTGCATTTGCAGTACCAACAAATACCGGCTTAAATAATAGTTGGGTTCCAGTTGTCATGTCTCAAACCATCGGGACATCGAGTGCAACTTTTCTTTTCGATAGCAACTCCGGCTTTCCTGGCCAGGGTAATTTCACCTCGACTCAGAATTTCCGTTGGTTAGCTATTGGTGTAACGGCATGAGCTTGACTCGTATCCAGCTATCGCTTCCCGATGCCCGCGAGGCTGTTACGGGCATTAAGATGCTGGCTACGGTTCCTTACTACAAGTTTTTCAAGAACATTGAGACGACTTTAGTAGCTCAACAGTCGCAGATTGATAGTCTTTCGGGTGGTGGTGTATCACCGGATGCTAATGTCATCGGCGCTGATTCAATCCTTACTCAAGGAACGCTTGCGGCTGGCATTGTTACAGTAAGTCTCATCAATGATGAGACTGATCCAGGAAATACCTATTATTACGGAACTGGATCGACCGGCCTAAAGGGTTTCTATACGGTTGCCAGCGCCTTCCTTGGGGCCGCTGGAAATATTGCCCTGTCTGTAGGATCCAATGGCGTAACAACCATTGATCTTGCTCCCGTAACTCAGGCTAATACGGGATCATTGCGCGCCATCACGCTGGATGCCTTTGGCCGAGTCATCGGCAATCGTGATGCGACGATTACGGGAACTACTGCCCGGATAACGGTGACAAATGGCAACGCCTCAGGCGGCGTGCCGACGATTGATATTGCGTCGACCTATGTGGGCCAGACATCGATTACGACTCTTGGCACCGTAACGACAGGGATATGGAACGGTAGCGTTATTACCGCACCATTCGGAGGGACGGGCCAATCAGCGTATGCCATCGGCGATATACTCTATGCATCGGCTACGAATGCCCTAAGCCGTCTTGCTGATGTAGCTACGGGCAATGTGCTTAGATCAGGCGGTGTCGGTGTAGCGCCAGCTTGGGGTAAGGTTAGCCTTACAACTGACGTATCTGGCATTCTTCCTATAGCTAATGGTGGTACGGGATCAACGGCTGGCGCTGTTCCTCCTACGCGTCAGATCCTGACTGGAACCGGCCTTACTGGAGGAGGTGATCTTTCGGCAGATCGAACACTTGCCATTGCTAATACGACCGTTACCGCAGGAACGGCCGGTGACTCGACCCATTTCCCAATAATCACCTTCAATGCCCAAGGACAGGCGACTGGCTATACTACGCAGGCCATACCATCTAGCGGCCTTACTCATCCACAAGTCATGACGCGTATTAGTCTGGGATTCTGATGATTCTCGACACTACATCAAAGAGCATAGAGGTCGTATTGTCGGCTGCTCCTGTGGCTAACCAAGCCCAGATAAGTGCATCTTATGCGGATAACGACGCTACAACGTTTGTTCCTGGTGAAGCAGACACAGTTAGCAATGGAACTACAGCCGTTACTGTCGTAGCTGCCCCAGCAGCTAGTAAGCAGCGTCAACTAAAGTATCTTTCGGTTTATAACGCCGACACAGCATCTATCACTGTTACCGTTAGGCTTAATAATGGAGGAACGATTAGGAATGCTTCGTCCTATATCTTGTCTCCTCAACAGACGCTTCAATACACGACGGACCAAGGATTTTTCGTAGGTCAGCCTAACTTAGCTAATGGCATCACGCCTGGATACATAGATGGCTTAAAGCTCATCACTGTTTCTGCCACAGCAGTTTCCTTCGGATCTGGTGCAGCCTATGTACAAAGCATTGGAGGTTTAGTAAATCTTCCATCGCAGTTCAACTTGACTGGCCTTGCATTATCAGCATCGACTTTCTATCACGCCTATCTTTTTCTTTCATCTGGCGTGCCGACCGTGGAATTAGTGACAACCGCACCTGCATCTCCTTACTACGGTACGGCTAGATCAAAGACAGGCGATACAACTCGACGCTATTTAGGTAGTTTCCTTACCGATTCAAGTGGGAACATTTTCCAGTTCAGCCATTTTGGAAATAAGATTTCATGGTTGGCAACATCAGCGGCAGCTCCTTTTCTACTTCTCAGCGGAGGAACGGCTACATCGTCAACTCCAGTCACATGCGCTGGTGCAGCCCCTTTAACCGCAAAGGCAGCGGTTTTATCTATCCTAAACACGAGCGCTACAGTTGATTTGCTTCTTAGCAATTCTCTTGGTCCAGCGCTAACGGCCAATTATATCTTGTTCATTTATCGGTCAACCGCAAGTACACTTGATATGCCTTTAGATGGATCATTGTCATATAACTATGCCTATTCGTCGGCACCTACGCCCGGCGTGAGCTTCCACCGTTGCATTGGATACACTTTCGAACGATAGGAGTAAGACATGTCTACAGCCCCAAGTTTCGGATACGCACTTTCCTTTAATACGGACACGCAAGGTTGGTCTTACCGAGCAGTGGCCGAAGGCTTTGAATTAACGGATGATGAGACGTTTTATACGTCTACTGATGATTTCCCACAGGCAGCCAAAGACTGGTTTGCTGCTCATCCATTTGGCTAGACCATGCTCCAAGAAGCCGCCCACATCGTCGCCGAGGCAGGGAAGACCATGGACTCTTTCATCTTCTGGGAGATAACCAGCGGCATCACTGCCTTTGTGGGATACGCCATCTGGAACTTGCGCTATCAGCACAAGCAGGATCTAGCTTTGCTTAGGCTTGAGAGCGACCGCGATAATCACTCCGAACAGCTGGATGAGTTTTCGGACGACCTTAAGAATCTGGTCAAGATGGTCACCCATATTGACCGGATCATGCGAAGGCTAGCCACGAGCCAAGGAATCCACGTGAGGGAGGACGATTGATGGCTGAGATACAGGAAGAATCGCTGAAAGAGCTTGATCTTGCTGTAGCCGAGGTTCGTGACTTCATGCGTCAGCGTGGTGGCATCCGAGGCGTAAACAACCAAACAGCCATCCATATAAACGCCGGAGGCATTGGGGTGTGGATATGCGTCACCTGTTTCGTTGCTATCTTGGCTTCGTGTCTCGTAGGATCGTTCTGGATGAATTCTGAGCTTGCCTCAATTCATCACGACCTCAAAGACCGAAAGGATGAGAACGACTCCATGAAGTCCTATCTTTCGGCCATCTACATGCAGGCTCCGCAACTCAAACCCACAGAGGAAAAAGACCATGGCAACTGATCCGATCATCATTCTCACACCGCACCCGCATCCGAATTCACAGGTCAGCCAGACTCAGCTTGGCTGGACCGTACAGCAGCCTGATGGTTCTGCCGCAGGTTGTGGCTGGGAATCCTTTGGTGCCGCTAGTGAGTGGCTTGCTGAAGCCCTGAAAGAGGACTGACCCATGAGCATCCGCGAACGCTTAGTCGAGGACGCTGGACAGTGGCACAAATGGTGGTCAATGCGCTGGTGGATCATCTCGACGGCGTTCGGGGGTGCTAGTCAGGCATGGCCGTCACTGCCCGCTGATTGGACGTCGGCACTTCCAGTATGGATGAAGACGGCCCTTGGCCTGGGTGCTCTTGGAAGCGGTGTTGCTGGCATGGTGGCTCGTTCTGTGAAGCAGAAGTCCAAGGAATTGGAGGATAAGCCCAATGGACCTTAATCAGTTCGCCAAGGCAATGGGTTGCTCTACGACTACAGCAGCCGCGTGGCTTGCTCCTATGACCGAAGCCATGGCTGAGTATCAGATAGGAACGACGACGCGTCAGGCAGCGTTTCTAGCACAGATAGGGCATGAGTCTGGCGGCCTTCGATGGCTAAAGGAGCTATGGGGTCCGACTGATGCTCAGAAGAAGTACGAGCCACCGTCAGATAAGGCTTCGCAGCTTGGCAATACTCAGGCTGGCGATGGATTTCGATATCGTGGTCGTGGGCCGATTCAGATCACTGGTCGCGACAACTACGTGAACGTCAGCAATGCCCTAGACCATGACTTCGTGACGAATCCCGATGATCTAGCATCGCCTGAATGGGCATCAAAGTCGGCGGCTTGGTGGTGGGCATCGCATGCGCTGAATCAGCAGGCTGACCGCAATACGGATCAGTCATTCCTAGCTATCACCAGAACGATCAATGGCGGAACAAATGGTATAGCTGATCGTCAAGCCAGATGGAAGGTGGCTAAGCAAGCATTGGGAGCGCCTTAATGTTCGCCAAACTCGAAGGCTATCTAATCGCGGCTGGAATCGTCCTGATTCTTATGGTTGGCGTCTTCGCCTGGGGATGGCACGTTGGCACATATCACGTACAGGCCAAATGGGACGCCGACAAGAAGTCTCAGGCTGTAGCCATGGCATCTGTAGAGTCAAAACAAGCCGAAGTCACCACCCAGGTCGTCACCCAGTACGTTGACCGTGTCCAGACGATCCAGGGCGCAACAAAAACTATCATCCAGAAGGTTCCCGTATATGTCACAGCCAAAGCTGATGCTTCTTGCCCTATCCCTAACGGCTTTGTACGGCTGCACGACGCAGCCGCAGAAGATTCAATGCAACTTCCCGCAAGCTCCATCTCAGTTGATGGTCAAGCCTCAGAAGTTAAACTCTCTGACGTCGCATCAACCATCGCCGGCAACTACGGCATCTGTCATGCCAACGCCGAGCAACTGACCGAGCTACAGGACTGGGTGAAGGGTCAGGCAGAAGCGGCGAAGGCTACCAAATGAGATGATTTATTCTTGTTCTTCACTCTTAGGCGAATTAGCCATAAGTGTCAAAAGAACCCAACACCCTGATCCAGTCAGCCAAACAAGAAAGCACACGGCGGCAAGGATGCATATGTTTTCTATGAAAGCCCATTTAGTCATCGCCCCACCTCCCCGCGCCAAGAAGACATGGCTTCATCGATAACTTCATCCCATTTGGCGTTCCTGTGACCAGTGATTAGGTCACATAGTCCATCAGACCACGGCGTATCACGAATAAAACGATACCTCGCCGCATCTGCATCCCGCGACGCGTCGGGCTTAGCGGTATCGTTGGCGAAGGATTGAATAGTCTCGTCGATAGCGGCTAACTCGCTGCGAGTCATATAGACAAGATTCGATGACGGCCCTTCAGAGTACGATCCGTCCGGATGCTTAACGTAATACGTTGGCTGGATGCTCGGACTAACAGGAGCGCGAGAAACGAACCATTCCAATGCATCACGCACAAGCTTCTTGGTTGGGTGTGACTGACCAATTCGATTCCAAAAATCGTTAACCACACCCTCATCCGCCCCCTCACCCGGCTGCGGCGCGGCTTCGAGCATGGCGGACCAGATTCGACAATTGCGTGTGTTGTGAGACTCGCATAGACCGTTCGTCTCAATCGCGTCATCGAATGTCGAATCAATCATTTTTGGCGTAGCCACCACCGGCACAAGACGCCACTCGTTCTCGTTGTAGGTCACAGTGCGCATGATTGCTCCGGAAGTTCTGGTATCGGGAGATAATGAGTTGGCTTGTTCTCTGCCGAGAATCCGGCC
>Ga0134128_10001065_pt1 | contig 36653 bp, 33 predicted proteins | sample KB31754_FD_96462 | JGI IMG/M metagenome (GOLD analysis project Ga0134128, IMG submission 96462) | Terrestrial soil microbial communities with excess Nitrogen fertilizer from Kellogg Biological Station, Michigan, USA - KB3-175-4 | ecosystem: Environmental > Terrestrial > Soil > Unclassified ...
ACCACAAAAACCATACTGGGCTTGACTTTCAGCCGATTTACTTATACAGCGCAAATGTGCATAAACCATCCCGAAAACTGAAAAACGAAAAAGGGTGCCTCATTACTTTTGAGACACCCTCTTTTGTTTTTTTAGGTAGGTAATCGAGCTTGGCCGGGTGACCGCAAAACAAAACGGTGAACTAGAGATCAATCATTTGGACCACCTTCGTTGTACCGGTGTCGCTGGGCCTGTTAGCAAGCAAATAAAAGGTGGAATCGAAAAAAGTGTACCGCTTAACCTGATAAATTTTAGCCTGATTGACCAACCATATAAACTGGCCATAAGTGTTCGAATCGCCAAACTTTATCTTTAATACCACGGAAGTGTCGTACAAAAATTGCATCCTTCCAATCTCCTGATAAATAAAGTTTAGCTTTCTGGCATAGAGATCTCTGTTTCGTGATGGAGCAGGATCGTTCAAATCAACACAAAGCAATTTCTTGTTTTTGATCTCTTGCAAGAAAGAATATTTAGAAAATCCATATCGGCTTGCATCGGGGCCTTCATAAGGGAAAAATATCGACAGTACCCGTGGTCGAGGCTTTCTATGTGGCGTGTATATCCATAGCAATATTGACAGTCCCAATAGGCTAATCACTCCGGGAACGTAATATTTTATCCTTCTCGTCATCCATAGTAAGACACCAGACCAGGTAATTTCCACAGAAGATCTTCGCAATATTAGGTCAAAACAATTCCCCAGGATTTAATTTTAGGAAATCCTGCCAGGGAATTCCACTTTTCCCTACAAGCAATACTTTATCGGGATTGAAGGCCTTCTTGAACGCTGAAATTCCTGAGGAAGATTGCGTCGTTCCGCTCTTGATCTCAAGTCCAATAACCTTTCCTTTTTTTTCCAGGACAAAATCAACTTCTTCGTTTCTTTCGCGCCAATAAGAAACGACGAATCCTTCAACCAGTGAGTAATTTATCAAATGAGCTCCTATAGAGGACTCAACCAAACGGCCCCAGTCTTCGGGTCTCATTTGTATTTCCTGGAATAACTCTCCCCGCTGCGCGCTGATCAACGCCGTATTGTGTACCTGAAATTTAGGGCTTGAAGATCTTTTGTAAATTAAGTTACCGGAAAATTTCTCGATACCTGCCAATAAGCCTGCCGTATTCAGTAAGTCAAGATAATGCGATAAAGTAGTCGTATTGCCAGCGTCCTGCAACTGTCCGATCATCTTTGTATAAGAAAGTATTTGGCCGGAATAAAGACATCCCAATTCAAAAAGACGCTTCATCAAAGCGGGCTTGTCAATCCTGGTGAGCATGAGTATGTCTCTTGATATACTCGTTTCGATAAGGGCCTGCTGGACATATGTCTTCCAACGTTGTTCTTCGCTGATCAGCGGCGCTGAACCTGGATAGCCGCCGAACCAGACATATTGATCGCTAGTCCAACCAAAAGCCTGCTCCATTTCCGATAGCGACCAATGTCCCATATAAGTTGTCTCAAACCTGCCTGCCAAAGATTCGGTAAGCCCCTGCTGCAATAACAAACGAGATGATCCCAGCAAGATTACCTTCAGCACCCTTTTTGTATGGGTATCGGTATCCCATAATAGCTTTACAATTTCACTCCAATTGTCAATTTTCTGAATTTCATCGATCACCAACAGAAACTCTGAGGCCTTCTCCTGGTCCATTTTCAAGCGTGCTGTGTCCCATTGCTGTTCAAGCCAAGCTGCGTTAGAAGCAGCAACAGCATCGGCAGAAGCAAAGTGGTTAGGTATCCTGCATTTTTCTAATAGTTGATAAACCAAAGTTGTTTTTCCTACCTGGCGAGGGCCAAATAACACTTGAATAAACCTTCTTGGCTCAATAATTCTCCTCGTAAGAAGTTGTAAATAAGAACGTTCAAACATATTTCACGAATTACTCAATATGATGAGTAAAATTACTAATTATATTGAGTAACCAGAAATCCTATTCGGCTGATGTCTGTTCAACTATCAAGCTATCAAGGATGTTAAACTAGCTCGTCAACAAAATGGAAGCCAAATAAATGTAACTCAGACATTTACACTGGAGATCGCCTGTAAATCAGCCAAGAACCGGTTCGAGAAACGTCCAGTCCGGGCAACAAATAGCCTCTCGCTTTGCGAGGGGTTTTGTTTTTACAACCTTGGCACCCGGAGTAATGATATCTTCGATTTCCTAAAGCAACCGATCGACATGTAATTTGCTGGTCGAGTACCGTAAAGTCAATACCGGCCAGCCTGCGTATCAAAAGCGGACAATTTCAATATCTCTTCTTTACATAAATGACTGATAAGTAGTGTCTTGCCAAAACGGCATTCTTTTAGTTTCTCCGAAGGACCAATAACCCGGCTATGTTCAAAAACTATATCAAGATCGCATGGCGTAATCTTATCAAAGACAGCCAGTTTACCTTTCTCAATGTAGTGGGCCTGTCGACGGGTCTGGCCTGCACGCTGCTGATCTATTTATGGGTGAGCGATGAATGGAAGATGGACCGTTTCAATAAAAAGGACGGCCAGCTTTACCAGGTCATGGAAAATCGCAAACAGGCTTCGGGCATTTGGACCGCGCAAACTACTTCAGGACTGATGGCCGATGCCCTGGCCAACGATATGCCGGAAGTACAATACGCGGTCAACACCGCCAACCGGATAACCATTCTTCCGAACAATTCGATTTCCTGCTGACCGATGATCTATTAAAGGATAAGGAACCCGGATTCCAGGATTGGGGTTCGACATTCCCACATACCTATGTAATCCTGCGGCCAGGCGTTTCCGTAACAGCCTTTAATCAGAAGCTCGCAAACTATCTCAAAAAGAAGACCAACAACGAGATCCTTTACCGTACCCCGTTCATTACCAAGTTCTCGGAAGCTTATCTGTACGGTCGCTTTGAAGACGGCAAACAGGTCGGCGGTCGCATCGAATATGTCCGCTTGTTTTCTATTATTGCCGGGGTCATCCTGCTGATCGCCTGTATCAATTTTATGAACCTTTCCACCGCCAAAGCGACCGGTAGGGCTAAGGAAGTTGGAATCAAGAAAGTGGTCGGTGCCGGCAGGTTTACGCTGGTGTTACAATATTTCGGTGAATCGCTGCTCATGGCTTTTGCTTCCTTGCTGGTTGCCCTTTTACTGGTCGCGCTTGTATTGCCGGCTTTCAACGGGATCACGGGCAAACAACTGACATTGAATCATCCGGGTTTTGGTTTGATCTTGTGGACATTGGTGATTCTGCTTGTCACGGGGTTACTCGCCGGGAGTTATCCTGCCTTGTATCTGTCCGGGTTCAAGCCCGCCATGGTCCTGAAGGGCAAGCTCAAGACCGCTACCAGCGAAATCTTTGTGCGTAAGGGGTTGGTGGTATTTCAATTCTCCCTTTCGGTGATCCTCATTATCTCCGTGATGGTGGTGTACCGGCAGATCCATTTTATCCAAACCAAGAAGCTGGGTTATGACCGTGACAATGTCCTGGCTTTTTACAAGGAAGGAAAATTATCGGACCCTCTACAACAGGAAAGCTTTTTGAATGCCGTCCGGAATATCCCGGGCATCGTGCAGGCTTCCTGCATCGGGCATTCCCTGGCCGGGCATAGCGGCGGAACCAATGGCGTGGTGTGGGCCGGGAAAGATCCCAAGGACATGACGGAATTCGAGGTCATGAACGTCGATTATGATTTCCAGGATGTGCTCAATATCGCTATGAAGGAAGGACGACCCTATTCCCGCGAGTATGTGGCGGACACCAATAAGATCATTTTCAATGAAGCCGCCGTCAAATTCATGGGTATGACTAGTCCTATCGGTAAAAAAGTTACCATCTGGGGTAAGGACCTCGAGATCGTCGGGGTCATGAAGGATTTTAATTTTCAATCCCTGCATGAGAAGATCAAACCACTTTTCGCCAGGCTGAGCCCCAAGGATGCCTACCGTTTTATGCTGAAGATCAAACCCGGCAAGGAGACCGCTGCCATAGACCAGTTGCTGCAGGTGTACAAGCGGTACAATCCCGGCTTCCCGCTCAATGCCAGTTTCCTCGATGAGAGCTATCAGCGCTTATACGCTGCCGAAAACCGGGTATCCGTCCTTTCCCGTTGTTTTGCCGGTCTGGCCATCCTGATCTCATGTCTGGGACTGTTCGGTCTGGCTGCCTTTAACATCCAGCGCCGTAGCCGGGAGATCGGTATCCGCAAAGTGCTCGGTGCATCGGTAGGCGGGTTGGTCCTGCTACTTTCCAGGGATTATTTGAAACTGATCGGCTTCTCCCTATTGATCGCCTTCCCGGTGGCCTGGTGGATGACCGGGAATTGGCTGCAATCTTTTGTCTATCATATCCAGCGCGGTTGGGGCATATTCCTGCTGGCCGGGTTCCTGGTAATCCTGCTGACTTTTCTTACCATCAGTTTCCAATCGATCAAGGCTGCAGTGGTCAATCCTTCCAGGAGTCTGAAATCGGAATGATCTCATCTTATATTACAAGTTCTTTCGACCTTGCTTCTGCAGCCAGATGAGGAGGATATTTTCATCGAAATTCAAGATAGTTTCTACAACACGTTTAAGATTGGAGCGGCCTTTTTTAAGAACGCTAATAAAGATCCATTTTGGCTGAAACCCGGGTTCGGTCCGTATATCTATCAAGGCCGGATCAGCCCGCATTTGCGAGGTTTTTTTTTGGGGGGGGGTCAAGGATTTACCTTGTCCCAGTAGTCGCGGTCAAAGGCGACCAGATAGGCAACGCTGCCATCGGCGGCTTTTGAAGCCTTGATCCCAAAACCCCAATCCATGCTAAAAAAGGAACTGTCCGATTCGGGATAGAAGGTCGACTGCACACCGTTCCAAACCTGCCGGATCACCAGATTGCCTGCATCCACCCTGCAGTCTAAAGCGAGATCGCGTGGGCCGCGCAATTTGTATCTTCCCGTAAAGGCTTGTAATTGGTCAGGAGGAATGGTCACGAAGGTCTTATACTCCGGTTTATAAAAATCCTTCCATCCATATACCGTGGCTACACTGTTGACCACTTCGGAAAGGATGGCGCCATTGTCGGAATTGACCATGACGACGACACCTTCGCCGCCTTCGATCGATCCGTAATACTGGGATCGGAACCCTTCATTGGCACCGCCGTGCTGAAAGTAAGAGCCGGCTGCCGTCTTATTGATAAAGACGCCCAGCGCGGCGGATTGATCGATATAGGGTGTAAGCCTGAGCTTTGTGTATTCCTGATTCAGCACCTTTGCCGTCTTCCCCTCATAGGACAGCTGTGTCCCGATGATGTACCTTGCAAGATCCGAAGGGTTTGTCCAAAGCCCGGCCGCTGCTTCCTCGGGATAGACGTGGTATTTACCGGTGACTTCCTTTCCGTTCACATCATAGGCGGTGGCCAGCAAGGACGCCTTCGACGCCGGGGCCGGCTGAGTATAGAAGCTTTCGAGCATCCCAAGGGGGTCAAATACTTTTTCCTGCATGTACCGGTCATACGGCTCGTGTGTGATATCCTGAACGATCAGCTGCGTAATCGTGATGCCGCCGCCCGAATATTCCGACTTGAGCCCGGGCTCGTACATCGACCTTACAGCCTGGGTATTGGCAGGCGGCTTGCCGTCGAGTATCTGCTCCAGTGTGGGCAATGTCTCCCCTTGGGTATAGCCAGGAAAACCGTGGATCGTCAGGCCTGCGGTGTGACTCAGGAGATTGGCGACGGTGATCTTTTTTCCTTTGGAAAGCGAGTCATAGGGAAATTTCCAACCGGTGAGATACTTATCAATGTCGGTATAAAGATCCAATTTCCCTTCCTGCGCCAGCAATACCACCCCCACCCCATTGAGTGATTTGCTGATCGAAGCTGCCTGGAAAAGGGTATGTACCGTGACCGGCCGCTGTTGGGTACTATCGGCCCATCCATATCCCCGAGCCCAATCGATGTGGTAGTTGTGGATGACCGCGATGCTCAGCCCATTGATATGGTAATGCGCCATCCGCTCCTTTAGGGTGAAAGGCGCCTGCCCATTTATCATGTAATGGCTACCCAGGTTCTGTTCCACCTGTGCGATCCTTGCCGCCACGTCGCCGGTATAGCGATCAGGGGACTGCGCGCAGCCGGCGCAGGAGATCAGCAATGCGGCAATAAGCCACAAGAAGGATTTTTTCATTGATAAGCGTTTGGCGCTATCAAGTTAGGCAATTTTTAGCCTAAAAGGGCTCCCGCTTGTCCTTATCCTCCTTTTCCGATTTTTGCGATTGCAGGGTGTCGCGGGTGTTCTTCTGGACGGCGACGGCGCCGAAGATGGCGAGCAGGAAGGAAAAGGCGTAAAAGCCCTTCTCGCTGGGCAGGATAGTCGCATTCCATAGGCCGATGACGAGCAAGACAACGGCCAGGATGGTTGCAAACCAGCTGATCCCATAATAGATATCGGTGACGGGAATTCCTTCCAGCCGGTCCCGCACGGCCTTTTGCAGCGAGATGACGGCAAATAAAGCGAACATCAATACGGTGAAGTAATATCCTTTTTCGTTAAGCTGCATTTCTGCGCGATACAATCCGATCAAATAGCCAATGGTTCCTACACCCATGGCAATCCAGGACGCGCCGATAAAGGCGTTGGAAGGTTTCGTCGACATACGGTTATTAGGGGTTTATTGATCTATTAAGGTACATACTTTTATGGCATCGGGTCTTCCCGGCTGTATAAAAGAAAGTTAATCTATAGCTTTATGATCCGTAGCGTTGTGGCGTTCGCAGCGGTGAAGACCCGCAGAAAATAATATCCGGGCTGGAGCCAGCCGACGTTTGCACTGATCCGGGTGTTCGACGAATTGCTATTGATGTCCGTAAGCACCCTACCCGATAGGTCGAGGATCTGCAATCCGCGCACCAACTGCTGCCGGGTATTTATGAGCGTGACGGCCTCGCTTACAGGATTGGCCTGCAGATAAATCCCCTGCGTCCCAGGCGTAATGGTGACCTCTACGGTGCTCGACCAGGAATATTGTCCGTCGATGTCGACCTGCCTGATACGATACAGATCGACGCCTTTCACGGGAGAGGGATCGGTGAAATTGTAGGAGGCGCCGAGCTCACCGGTTTTGTTCGACAGGGAGCCGATGGTGACAAAGGTGTTTCCATCCGTCGAACGTTCGATCTCAAAATGATCGTTGTTGACGACATCCGTTGTGACCCATTGCAGATCGATCTGATCTCCCACCGCCCGGGCGGTAAACGACACCCACTTGAGCGGCAAAGGGGTAGCACTATAATAGGTGTACAGATTGCTTACTTCGGTGCTGCTCAATGCCCGGCCATAGGCGATGATGTCGTCGAAGTTTCCGGTATATACGCCGCCGGCAACGCAATCGTTCCTTCCCAGGCCGATGAGCGTAGGGGCCGTCCGGGCGGTGGTCGCGGTCCCCGTAGTAGTCGCCACCTGGACCCCATCCACATACAGCGTGATAACACCGGCGGCTTCCTGGCGGGTCCCGGTCACAAAATGCCAGTTGCCGTCGTTGTAGCTGCCGGGTGAGACGATGGTGATATCGGGGTTGCCGATACCCATGGCTACCTGGCCACCATTGATCAATGCAGTGCCAAAGTCCGACGCACCGCCGCAGACCTCCGCGTCGACCATGGCAGAGCCGCCGTACCACTGGGCCGAGGTCGGCGCGGTCATCGTGGTCTGGAACCAATAGGCGATCGTAAAATCGTCCTGCATGGCGGTCACCAGTCCTTGCGGTAGCGTTCCGGTAGAGCTGCCCGCAGTGAAGGCGAGGGCGCTGTTGGTCGTCCCAAATCGATTCGTGGTGGCGGTGGTCGATGTAAGCGTGCCGTCGTACCCGTTGCCGCTGACATCAGTGGCCGTATTGTTGTTGAACGGGTATTGGGCTACGGATCCGGCGGGCAATTGAGCGATCAGCATCATAGGGCTGACAAATATATAGATCACAAGCATCGTTGTCTTGGTCATGAGGCGAGAGTTTTGCAGATGATAGGAGCCCGGCGCTCTGATGGCAGCCGGCTGCGAAGGAAGTAGTGGGTACTATGAAGGTAATGGAAAAATCCCGCAAAATGTGCAGGATTTTTCGGTATGGAAAGGCATTGGGAGTTATTTATGTTGCCGGAACAGCCACTCCATCATCAACGGATCACTGTAGGCACCCAACCAGGAAAAATGGCCGACTTCTGGATATTGGGTGAAACCCGGGTGTGCGCCGGCATGGGTGAGGGCTTCCAGCATGGCGAGGCCGTTCAGGGGATTGACGGCGGGGTCCTCTGCGCCGAGATAGATCCACATCGGAATATGGGCGATCGATGCTGCTTTTGTAGTGTCGCCGGCCCCGCAGACGGGAACCGCCGCGGCGAAAAGGTGGGGATATCGCTCGAGCGCGTCGTACGTACCATAGCCACCCATCGACAGACCGGTGATATAAATGCGATTAGTATCTATGGGCATCTTCGTCACGAGCTCGCGGATCAGGGCGATCAGCAGATGCATCGGCTTGCTCGGCTCCGCGTTGAGCACCATGCGCGTCCGCTCGTTGTTAGGGGTCACACTGCTCCATTGCTGGTGTTCGGGGCATTGCGGTGCGATCACGATCGCGGGGTGCGCGAGCATATTCTGGTCTGTCGCGAAATTCATCACCCCCCATTTCAATTGCGCATCGTTGTCGCTGCCGCGTTCTCCGGACCCATGAAGAAAGATCACGAGGGGGTATTTTCTCATTCGGTTTGCATCGGGAAATAACATTCGATACTGGAGCGTGTCGCCGTTCTCGATATATCTTTCCCGGCTGAAGCGCGAAGGCTGGGCTTGGGCCAGGCCGGCCGCCATGATGCATAGAATGAGAATAAGGGGTGTTTTCATGATCAAAACTTTATCGTTAGTTTTTGAGAGACGAGCGTGCCGTCTTTATAATATTCAAAGAACCACTGGTCGTTGTTTTTGAACACCATTCCATGTGAGGCTCCGTCACCCGTTTCGGCCAGGAAGCAATCCTGCAGGGATGTCTTCAGCAGCGTCATGACCTTTTTAGGGGTGGCATCGACCAATTGGTAGCCGTTGGCGACGGGCTGGGCGTATAATAGCACCGGGGAGGTTTGCGAGGCCGGAGTTGCCGTGGCGGGAGCTGTTACCGGTGCGGTGGCGGGCGGTGTTCCTGCGCCGGGCGGCGGTGTGGTGGCCGGGGCTGCGGTGGCCGGGGCACTCGTCGTGGCAGCGGCCGTTACTGTGCCGGGGGCTGCTGCAGGCTGCGGTGCCTGTGTTGCAGGGGCAGCTTGTTGGGCTACTCCGGAACTCGTGCTGTCGTATTTGTAGGGCAGCGCCTTTAGCGTAGTGAACGCATTGTTCATGGCTTCGTTGTAGGCTGTCCCAAAGTCTTTTTCCCAGCTTCGGCCTTCTTTGCCCTTGAAGATAGTATTGCCATAGCAGTCCTTTAAGGTCAGGGTAAGGTTCGTCGAAAACAGCGCCTTTCTTTGCGTGAAGTCTGCCACCAGGGCGCCGCATCTGTTAGCCGCCACCGCTTGCGGCATATCCCCGTTCATCCAATAGACAGTAAACCCTTTTTGTTCCAAAAGGGTTTTTGCGGTGCTGTTCAATTGGTATTCGTTAGTCGACGACAGAAATTCGAACTTTTGCGGCAAGAGAACATATTTGTAGTTGTTGATGGTGTTTTGCGAAAATCCGGCTGTACTAAGTACAGTAAAGATCATTAAGGCAATTATTTTTCTATAATTAATTACGGTCTGCATTGTTCTAAGGTAAAGAGATTTTTTTTATTATCTTCCCGATATGAAAAAGACGACTGCTTCGATCCTTTTGGTCTTTATCCATATAGCTATCCAAGCCCAATACCTTTCCCTGCAAAAAGGTTGGAAATTCAAAACGGGAGATTCCCCGGAATGGTCGGCGCCCGCGCTGGATGACCGGGACTGGGCGGCTATCGATGTAACCCACCCATGGGAGCGCCAGGGATATCCCAATTATGACGGGTTTGCGTGGTACCGTTTAAAAACGCTGATACCCTCCTCGCTGCGGAACGGGTCCTACTTTAAAGATTCTATCCGGCTCGACCTCGGCTACATCGATGATGGCGGCGAGGTCTATCTCAACGGCAAGCTGATCTATAAGAACTGGACATCCGGAGACATCAAAAGCGGGCTTTATGGCCCCGGAATCGTCACCATCGCTACCAACGACCCCGCCTTGGTTTGGGATCACCCCAATGTGATTGCGGTCCGCATCTTCGACAGCGGGGGCGACGGGGGTATCTATGGGCCCGATGTTTCGTTGCGGATGGCGAGTCCGATGGACAACGTGGTGATCGATACCGACGAACCTTTTGTGCTGCACGGAAGCGATAGTCTTTCGAAAAGAGTCGTCGTACGAACGAGCGATGGCCGGTATCATTACAACGGCAAGTTGCAGATGAAGGTCGTCGATCCGGCAAGCGGGACGGTGATCTTTCGGCGGGAGCAACCGGCGGTCTTTACCGATAAGCAGCCGTTGGTAATGAACCTCGGCTTTAGGGTTCCGGCAAAAAAATCTTATGAGGTCTCGCTTGTTTATACCGATACCCGATCCGGTTCGACACTGGCGGCAAAACAGGGCACGCCCTATATCCTGACGCCGCCGGTCTCGCCGAAGCCAAGGCTCAATTCAGCGGCGATCTATGGCGCACGGCCCGGCCACCCTTTTCTTTATAAGATACCTGCCACGGGTGCGGGACCCCTGACCTATGAAGCCGTTGGTCTTCCGGCCGGGCTCGCGCTGAACCGGTCTACCGGTATCATCACCGGACAGGTCGACAAGGCCGGAGACTATCATGCTCTTTTTACCGTGACCAATGCTCTTGGCCGGGCCCAAAAGGCCTTTACAATCCGCATTGGCTCCTTGATCGGGCTGACACCCGTGCTGGGCTGGAACAGCTGGAATGCCTGGGGTCTGAGTGTAGATGACAAAAAGGTAAGGGTCTCGGCCAGGGAGATGGCGGATCAGCTAAGCGCACACGGATGGGCCTATATCAATATCGACGATGGCTGGGAGGCGCCGAATCGCGGTGACGACGGGCAGATCCACACCAACAACAAATTCCCGGACCTCAAGGCGACGGCCGATTATGTACACAGTCTTGGGCTGAAGTTTGGCATCTACTCCTCCCCCGGCCCCACAACCTGCGGTGGCTATCTCGGAAGCTGGCAGCATGAGCTGCAGGATGCACGGTCCTATGGTAACTGGGGTATCGACTATCTGAAATACGACCTTTGTTCTTACCGCAATCTTCCCGGTTTCGAACCGAGTCTCGACGCATTGCAAAAGCCATATATCGTGATGCGTGCCGCCCTGGATAGTGTTCCGAGGGATATCATCTTTAGTTTTTGCCAGTACGGGATGGGCGATGTGTGGACCTGGGGCGCTTCTGTGGGCGGCAATAGCTGGCGAACCACGGGAGATATCAACGACAGCTGGGAAAGCATGAGCGATATTGGGTTTAACCAGGACAAGATGGCGCCGTTCGCGGAACCAGGTCATTTCAACGACCCCGATATGCTCGTCGTAGGCCGGGTCGGCTGGGGTTCCAACCAACACGACACCCATCTTACACCGGACGAGCAATATACGCATATCAGCTTATGGTGTCTTTTGTCCTCGCCGCTGCTTATCGGCTGCGATCTTGGGCATGTAGATAATTTTACATTGAATTTACTGACCAATGATGAGGTATTGGCTATAGACCAGGATTCGCTGGGCATTTCGGCCCGTAGGATTCTGAAGACCGATAGCTTCGAGGTCTGGGAAAAAAAGCTCGCTGATGGCGGAGTCGCGGTGGGGTTATTCAACATGACTTCACGATATTTGGCTATTCCGCTTGACCGCGGTGAGCTGGGACTGACGGGGTATGACCGGATACGGGATCTGTGGCGACAGAAAATTCTTAGCCCGAAAGACCTGCTGAAGAAGATACCACCGCATGGGGTGCGCCTGCTGAAGTTTTCGTACATTAGGTCATGAAAAAAGTAACTGGGGAAGACAATAAGATCGAATTATGGGAAGCGCCCGAGTAAAAAAAACGCGGCTTGTTCCTGTGGCGCCCAGTGGCCGGCGTGAGGCTGGTTCTATCGAGATGATCTTCGAGATCGTGCGGCAGATCCCGCCCGGCAGGGTGACGACGTACGGGTCGATCGCCAAGGTGCTGGACCTGCCCAATGCGCGGATGGTCGGCCATGCGATGCGCGAGGTACCCAGCAAAGGAAAGCCCGTGCCGGCGCAGCGGGTAGTGACAGCCTCGGGGAAGCTGTCGCATGATACTTCCGGCGCCCGCCGGCGGTTGTTGATAAGGGAAGGAGTAGTGTTGAAGGGGGATAAGATCGTCGATTTTGCCAGGCTTTTTTGGGACCCTGCGAAGGAGCTGTAGCACACTAGTAAGTTCCGCCTGCACCACCGCCACCGCCTGAGCCGCCGCCGAACTGGCCAGGCTGATCTGCCGTTGAGGAGGGGACAGTCTTGAACGTCTCGGCGAGTACCAGGGCTTCGACGGGCAGGTTTTGCAGGAGATGGGGCTCATCGGGAGCGGCCGAGGTGAAGCCGTTCCACGGGATGCGAAGATAGCGGATGAGTGCATAGGCTCCTATCAGCAGGATGGTGCCGGCGATGCTCATCGCCAGGTCCGCAGGCAACACATGATAATAATACCGTATAGTATAGACGGTTGCGACAACCAGCGCCAGTCCCGTCCATAAGAGGATGGCATCTTTCTTTCGAATACCCCATACGATATATCCTACCGGTACCATGCCGGTCGAGGTCCACCAAAACCAGCCAAGCGCGACAGGCGCCGTCTCGCCGTGCAGGGACGCATTGACTTGCTGCACGACATAGTAGTTCACCGAAAGATAGAAGCTCAGCAGCGCGGCCACCCGTAGCAGCGACAGACAGGCATGATAGTGTCTTAGGGATTCGCGGGTAGAGATGCCGGTGAAGAGAAAATAGGCGACGACAGAGACGACCATGAAGACAAAGGGGATCAGGGCTGTGCTGAATTTGCCGATGGTGGTGAGGAGGTGAAAGATCAGGCTTATCAAGGCGCCATAGGCTACGATCGCCATGAGCCGGTCCGCATAACGCAGCATACCCCAGGCGGCCAATAACAGGGCGAGCTCGCATGCATGTGTAGCCGACATCTCGGGTGCAAGAAACGCCGCGCCTGTGAATATCAGGGTTCCGGCCGTCCATACGAGGGCGTCGTCTACCCCGGCGCGATATACATGTTGCCGGGCTATGAAAAGCTCCAGAGCACCATAGCAGATAATGCCCCAGAGGATTACGAGACCAGCGCCTCCTTCGGTTATCAACATCGACAAACCGATGCCGCAGGCTACAGCAAGTACGGTCAGCAGAAAAAGCCCGATGCGGATAAAGATATTGGGAATGTATAATTTAACCGGATAGGTTTCCCTGACGCGTTGATCTTCCTCCCCGCTAATGATGTCTTTGGCAAGTGCCTTCGCTGCCTCCTGCTGGATGTCGCGGTTAACGAGCGATTGACGATTATAGGCGATCATGTGCTTTTAATTGACGGTTTAGCCGGATAAGCAGGATCGCCAGGCCGCTTGCGGAAATAATAAAATACAGGAATCCAAGATAGAGTGGTGCGAGATCCGCATTACGCATCGTGGCCAACAGATGCATGATCACATAGGAAAGCGCGGTATACGCATATAGAATGACCACGACGATAAAATAAAAGGAGCGCCGGCGAAAGGCCTGGATATATAAAAACCAGGCTGCGGCCGCCAGGCCCAGCCACCAAAGAAAATAGGTATCATCGTAGGTGAACAGGCCGGCAAGACCGGCGATAAAGAACAAATGCAAGCCGAAGTTGGCGTAGGTCGTTTCGAAATGCGGCTTGAATTCGCGCTTCAGCGACAATTCGCCCGCGGCCAGTAACACCGCGCCGAGGACAATGCCCGTGAAGATCAGATGGCTGTCCGAGAAGTTGCCCGCTTTCAGGATCGATAGCGGCGTGATGGCGATGCCGGCCCATGCAGCCAGATTGGTGATGGCTAAGCTCAATGCGCCGAGATGATCGAAATAGTAGGCGGCAATAAAGAGGACGACCATCGGGATAAACGTAGCCGTTCCATAGTGGTTACCGAAAACCTCGTATTGGTATTGCAGATAGCCCAGAAAGATCAGGAGGGTGAGGCAAGCGAGCAGCAGGACATAATCAAAGAAGGGATCAGGCACTTTGACCTTCTGCCTGCTAAATCCGGGATTTTTCCGGAGACAGTAAAAGAAACTTGCCATCGAGACTCCCGCGATAAACGCCAGCACTGCCTGATGGCCGATGGTATCGATGTGCTTATAGACCAGGATGCCGAGACCGCCGGTGAGTAGCAGGACGCCCAGATAGAGCAGTAGCCGCAGCTCCCAGTAAAGCGAGAACAGCCGGCGACTCTCCAGCATTTCCACTTGCTGAAGCGAGCTATCGGAGATCAAACCTTCGTCGTGTAATTTTTTAAAACCGGCTATGCGCATAGATGGGTATTCGTATATGTAACGCCTTATTATGGAAGTTATTATCAATTTTTTGTATTCCTGGTGATTTATGCGAAATTGGTTGGACTTAATCATTTGTTATGCAATCTTCTTTTGCGGCGGTGGTGGGATGTTGCGTCGTATGCTGGCTGGTGCCGGGTGGCGTGGGGCGACCGGAGGTTCGGTTCGTCAAGCATGTGCTCACGAAGGATTTTATTTCCGAGGGCGTGGCGATTGCCGACGTGAATCGGGATGGGAAGCCGGATATCCTCGCGGGGGCTTATTGGTTTGAGGCGCCTAACTGGACGCGGCATGCGCTGGCGCCGCCGAAACACTATGATCCCTCCACGCAGTTCAGCAATTCGTTTTTGGATTTTGCGCTCGATGTCAACCAGGATGGATGGCCGGATCTGGTGCGGATCAGCCTGCCGGGAGAAGAGGCGGTGTGGTATGAGAATCCGGGGGCCGGGCCCGGCGCGAGCGGCGGGGCGAATGGGCAGCCTGAGGCCGGGTCGCGGGACGGGTCGGCTGTGGCGACTGGGTATTGGCGGATGCATCCCTTGTTGAACAATGCGGGTAACGAGTCGCCGGCGATGGTCGATGTGAATGGCGACGGGCGGCCCGACCTGCTGTGCAACGATCCCATCGCCAAAGAAATGATCTGGCTGCAGCCGCCGACGGTAAAGGGAGATACGACCTGGACGCGGCATGTGATCGCCAGGGGAGATATCGGCACGGGGCGGTATACGCATGGGCTTGGATTGATCGACATGAATGGCGACGGGCGCAAGGATGTGGTGATCACCAAAGGATGGTGGGAATGTCCCGCCGATGCGACGACGGAGATCTGGAGCTTTCATCCGGCCGAGCTTGGCGAAGACTGCTCGCAGATCTTCGCGATGGATGTGAAAGGCGATGGAGGGCAAGAGTTGGTGAGTGCTTCAGCACATCGCTATGGCATCTGGTGGCACGAGCATACAGACACGGGATGGGCGCACCATTTGATCTTTGACAAAGTCTCGGAGACCCATGCCATGGCGCTCGAGGATGTCAACGGGGATGGCTATCCGGACCTTGTCACGGGGAAACGGTATTATGCGCATAATGGCGAAGACCCGGGGGCACATGAGCCGGCCCTATTGTATTGGTTCGAATTCAAGCCCGGCGCGCAGCCTCAGTGGATATCGCATCTGATCGATGATAATTCGGGTGTGGGTTTACAGGTGCTTGTGCAGGATCTCAACGGAGATGGGTTGAAGGATATCATCGTGTCCAATAAGAAGGGGGTGTTCTTTTTTGAGGCTCATTGAACCGCATGCAGAAAGGGCGGCATTTTGCTTTATCCACAACCGTGAGGAACTTCTTTGCAGCGGTCCGAAAAAGTCTAAATAATTTTAATGACTTCAAACCTTAAACAATAGTTCATGCCAGTAATCTCGATTGCCATCCAAAAAGGTGGGTCTGGAAAGACCACGACCGCACTCAATTTGGGTGCAGCCTTATCTCATCAGGGGAAAAAGGTATTATTGATCGACGCCGATCCGCAAGCGAATCTTTCCCAGTCGCTGGGCATCGAAGAAGAGCCCCGCTATAACCTGTATTCTGAATTAAAGAAGGAGATCCTGCAGGAAGGCGGCCGGCTGTTGGATGCGGTGGTGCCTACGCCCGCGGGTCTCGATGTGGTTCCCGCCTCGATAGACCTGGCTATCGTGGAGCTGGAGATGGCCGGTCTGATGGGCCGGGAATACCTGATAAGCGATCTGCTAAAGCCCATTACCGATAGATACGATTACATTTTTATAGACTGTCCGCATTCCATAAGCCTGCTTACCGTGAATGCGCTGGTAGCCAGCGATTATGTGATGCTGCCGCTGCCCGGCGAGTTCCTTCCGCTGAAGGGCGTATATGGTTTCATGCGGCAATTCGACATGATCCGCAAGAAGCTCAATCCCGGGCTGGAGCTCATGGGCATGGTGATGACAAAATATGACGAGCGTAAGCAAATGAATGTCGGCGTAAGAAAACAGCTGGAGGAGAAGTTTCAAGACAAGGTATTCCAAACGGTGATCCGCACCAATATTCAACTCGCCAAGGCACAGGAAGCGGGCAGAGATATCTTCAGCTATGATCGCAACTCGAATGGCGCGAAGGACTATCGTCGATTGGCCGCAGAATTGATGCAGCGGTCGGCGAGCGAGCAGGTGGAGCTCGAACATGTTCATGAGCTCGTAGCTGCGGTGGCCTAGAATAACAGCGTAAACTTCAGCCTGGCGAAGAAAGGGGTACCAGGCGTATAGCTCATCTCCTCTGGGTGTTCAGCAGTTTTTTTACCGCTAAGCCGATTTCATATTTCTTCTTTGTATAGTTTACCGCGCCGTAGGTGACGAAATAGCCGACGGCGGTCAGGGTATTTGAAGCATTGCCGGGCCGGCCGTGCCGGTGAACGTCCGCGCGAGGGCGGTGTTTGCCGGGCTGCAGCAGGCGTAGCCGGGGTGAAACGGGGAATTTCTGAGGTGAAACCGCTCATACCTGCAGCGGCGGTCCGAGCAGTTTCATGCCGTGAATGCGGAAGAGGGTTTTGAGGGCCTGTTCCCGGCCGCTGGGGATCGTGGGGCCGAGGTCGACCATGGCTTTAAAAAACTCTTCGATGGAGCCGGCGGGTTGGAAGAGGATGAGCATGCGGGCTTCGCCGTCGCTGGTCTTGGCGAAGGTGTGCGGCACTTGCCTGGGAGCGAAGGCTGAGTCGCCGGCTTTCAGCTCCAGGAGGTCATTGCCGACTTTGACGACGAATTCGCCCTGCATGACGAAAAACCATTCGTCCTGCCGGTAATGCATATGCAATGCAGGGCCGCCCTTTTCCCGACGAAAGGTGTCATAGATACAAAGTTCGCCCCCCGTATCTTTCGACGAGACCTTACAATCGAATTGCCCGCCCATGAGGAGCAATTCTTCGTTAAAACGATCTTTGCGGCTTTCTACTTTGAATCCTTTTGCGGGTTGTTGCATGGCGTTGGCTTCGCCGAGAAGTGCGGCGGCAACCAGAGGGAATTGACAAAACAGACGACGGTTCATATGTAAATTTTAGGTTTATCCTTCCGCAAGACGCTTAAGCAGCCCGTCTTTCCGGCGGGTAGAGACTTCGATCTCCGGAGGGCCATCGCGGTGGTATTGCCGGAGAAGACGTAGTAAAAATTCCCCTTTTGTCTTTGCGCAAGCGCGATCCCTTTAGTCCATTGCAGGCTATCGGCGATCTGCAATGCCTCGTCGGCATAACACATGGCTGTTCCCGGATCGGTATACACGATACCATCCGACAAATGGAGCAGGGCCGTGATGCGGTTGCTATCCCTGACGGGATGGGCCTGCACTATCCGGGTGAGTGAATCGGGGGAAGGAAAGGCCTGGCCGGCGCCGGCAATAGTCTTGACGAGCAGGGCTATAAGCAGGGATCGTTTTAGAATTTGCATCTTGGTCAGGGGGTGCAGAAAGTTAAGCAATTTTCAGCGCTTTTGCCGCAAATAATAAACGGCGTCGGGGGGTCGATCCTCAGCTATTCGGGCGCCTCGCAGTCGCCCGCCTTCGGGGATATGCAGGTTATAAGGGCTACTCCTTGGTCAACCCACCACCTGATTTTGGTCAGGTGGTGACCTTTAGAGGCTTGTACGCCCATAGATCAATGGCTTCGAGGTTTGGATGCCGTTGTTGCCTACAGAGAACTGCCATTTCAGGACGCCGGTGTTGGCGTCGAAGGCATAAAAATAGTGCGTACCGCCGCCGCCGCAATAAACCATAGCGCCGGAAACCGCGGGGGAAGCACCGTTGGCCAGGATCTGCTGTTTCCAGACCACGGCGCCGGAACCGGCTTTGAGCGCATAAAGATTATTGTCATCGCAGGTGATGTAGACCAGGCTGTCAGCCACCGCGGGATCGGAACCTATCCCTACGGCGGTGAGGGCCGTCCATTTTAGCGCGCCGGTGGTAGCGTCTACGGCATACAGGCTACCGGCGAGAGAGAAATCGGAGGTGTTATACCAGCCGCCGATGTATACTATGCCGCCGGCCACGGTGGGACTGGATTGCTCGAGAGAGATATTATTCGCGAAGTATGTCCACTTCACAGCCCCGGTAGCGGCATCCAACGCATATAAATTGCTGTTGCGGCAGCCGATGTACAGGATGCCGTTGACTACCACGGGGCTCGAGGCATTGAAGATGCTGCCGGCCCCATATCGCCAGATCAGCGCACCACTGCCTGCATCGAGGGCATATACATAGCTGTCGTCGCTGCCGAAATATACGACGTTGCCTGCGACAAAGGGCTTGGTGCTGATGTTGCCGTTCGTATAGTACTTCCATTTCAGCTGACCGGTGACGGCGTCCACGGCATAGAAGGTATGATCATCGCTCCCAAAATAGACTACGCCATTAGCGACCGTCGGGGGCGACTCGATGGTGGAATTGGTGGCGAATTTCCATTTTACCGACCCGGTAGCGGCATCCAGGGCGTACATGTTATCGTCGATATTGCCGGCATAGAGGATACCGCCGGCCAGGGTCGGGTCGGAATACGACCAGTTGCCTGCCGTGGTCTGCCAAAGGCTTTTACCCAGGACGGCATCCAACGCATAGAAATTATTGTCCGAACTGCCGAAGTAGACGACGCCCCGCCTATTGACGATCACCGTATATTTTTGCTGGCTGCCGTCTTCGGCCGTTACTGTAAAGACCACCGGAGAAGAAAAATTCACCGTGGTTCCGTTAGCTGGGGAGATGGTTTTCCCGGTGATGACGCAGATCGCTCTTAGCACGGTAAGGTCGGTGAAGGGAGGTACGCTTACCGTAATGGTGTCGCCGGAACCCATCGAAACCACAACCAGACCCGAAGCAAAGGTCGTGCTGTCGCCTTTCAAAAGGCTGAGGCTGTCGAGGATTTTGCTTGCCGATTTAGGCGTGGTTGCATCTTTTTTGCAAGAGGGGGTGAAAAGGACGATGAAGAGGATAAAGGTCAGAAAGAGGTATAACGATCTCATTTAGTGTAAGGTTTGCGGCCGTCAAAATACAAAGAAATTTCCAGTTCTGCCGGCCTCATTGTTTGGGCAGACAGATGCTGAATACGGCCCCTTTGTCCGGGGCGGCCGCGGCGGTGATCGTGCCGCCATGTCTTTCGACTATCTTTTTGCACAGCGAGAGTCCGAGGCCGGTCCCTTCGAACTGGTCTTTGGTATTCAATCTTGTAAAAGTGTTGAAGATACTTTCCGCATGGGCTTGCAGAAAGCCAATGCTGTTATCCGTTACATCGATCTTCGCCAGGGGAGCGCGATCGGGGGACATCGTTCTTGCCGTGATGCTGATCTGCGGCGACACCTGGTTTCATCGAGGCTGGTCATTGTCGAGTAACGCAGCACGCCTTCTATCATTTGGTACATCCGCTCGGATGCGTTGTCGATCTTCTTTATGAAGACGCGCCCCAAGCCCGAAAGGCTCGAAGCCTCGTCTTCCAGCAGCCGGTTCGCAAACGTCCTTATCTTTCGCACGGGTTCTTTGAGGTCATGTGATGCCACGTGCGCAAACTGAAGCAGGTCTTCATTGGAGCGTTGCAGCTCCCTGGTACGTTCCACCACCACCTTTTCCAACCCGCTCTCTACGGCCTTTTGCCATTCGATATTCGTCAACGCCCCTACCCATTTGCGGATGGCACCGTCCTGGCCATAGATCGGGTTGCCCAGGACATAGAACCATTGGTAACTGCCGTGCTTCCGGTAATGGCATCATACAGTCTACGTTGCGCTTCCATCTTGTCGAGGGCAATGCCAGTCGCCTCTTTTGCCACAAAGCTGATCAAGACACCGCAGGTCCCGCCGGCACCATCGCTCACCGGTTGAAGATCGCAGGTGTCGAATGCTTTTTCCAGGAAAGGGATCATGCCTTTTTTGGCAGGCAAGGCCTTGTCCGTTGCAAAGACCAGGTCAACAAGCGGTGCAATAACCGACCAGGTATCGGCCAGCAATGTTTGTGCGCGGGCTCCTTCGTTAAAAAGCTTGTCGGAATACCGCGTAAGCAGGCGTGAAAAACTATCGTTGTAGTATACATGTGACTCGCGACCCCAAAACAAAAGACACGGCAACGGCAATTTGGTTATCACCGATCGTACAGTGTGTAGTCCACTGATACGGCTGTTCGATGTTCTTTCAGAGAGTTGCTGGTCCACGATAAGTAACAGTGAAAATTCAGAGAAAGTTATCACTTTGTAGAGACACAGTTATGGGGTATTTTTTCCCCAAGGAAGGTGGCTGGACAGCGGCCCATCTGTGTTCAATTGTTCGGTTTTGAAACGGCGGCTGGTTCCAGATGGGCATTTAGCAATTGGATCGCCTTTTCGATCTGGGCACGCCCGGGGGATTCGATGCCATACCAGCCGTGGTAACCTTTTTCGCGGCAGAGATCGAGCATGTGGATAGAGCCCTCGTCCGTGGGCTGGTTGCGGTAGGACATGCCTTTTGCAAAAGGCAAGGTTTGGGCGAGATAGCCGATGTTGTCGAAATCGGTGGCAGGCTGGCGCCAATCCGGATAGGTGCCGAAGTGGGGATCGTCGACATTTTTCATGAGGTCTACCATCCAGGCTGCGTCATTTGACACACCGCCATGGTTTTCGATGAGGATGTCGATGCCGGCAGGTTTTGCATATTCCAGGAGCATATGATAAGACTCGACGGCCCACCCGAGGGCGGCTTTTTTGTCGACATGCTGTGGTCCGCGGCAATTGGTGCGGATCGCATGACAGCCGAGATATTGCGCGATATCCACCCACTTGCGATGGAAGATGGCGAATTCCCTGCGGCCTTCTTTTGTGGGGGCACAGCCGTCGCCTTCGTCGTCGACCATAATGAGTACGATGTCGATGCGATGCGCCGCGGCGTTCGCTTTGAGCTGTTTGAGATACTCTTCCGTGGGGACTTCCAGCAAGGTATTGACCAGCTCGATGCCGTTGAGATTAAATTCTTCGCGGGTCAGCCGGGGAAAGTCGAGGGTTTTCCATTTGCCCGCGCGCCATTCTTCGATAAGGGACCATTGGGCAAGAGAGATATCATCGTGCTGTTTCATGACTTCAAGTTACGGAAAAAAGCCCCCTGCTTCGCAGGAGGCTTTGCTATACTTTGGTTCTACAGCTTATCGAACTGCCGAAGAACCATTCATCTGGGGATTGAAGTCTTCCATCTTGGGTACGAATACTACCTTAATGGTGTTCGAGGGTTGGGTGCCATCTGTAGGCGGCTGTTGCAGCGATACATTGATCTTGGGTACACCGCCTTTGAGGAAGTGATCGGCTACGGCTACCATCCGGCCTTGTTTGAGCGCCCAGGCGCGGTTGTGGTGACCCGGACCGTTGTAGACCATCGAAGAGCCTTCCGAGTTGTAGTGGTGGTGAACCTTGTGGTGTACGGGGGCCGTACCGTTAGGCGTGTTCGAAGCGGTGCTGCCGGACTGGTTGTTACCACCGCCGGATGCCGTGCTCGAGGATGCGGCCGCGTGATGTACGTGGTGGTGTACGATGTGTTTGGGCTCGGGTGCGGGTTCGTTATTCATCGCCATACCGGAGTTTGCCATGGCGGAGTCGCCGGCGGCTACGAAGACATTGACATTCGATTTGTTCGCGATGACCTGGCTAAGCCCGTCGAGCGCTTTTTTACCATTGGGAGAAACCATGGTGGAGTTCTTTTTGAAGAGCTCGTCCTCATCCAGCCGTACGTATACGGTGTTGTTGGTCTGCTCGACGTCGGCATTCGAGATACCGGCCTGCGTCAGGGCATTCTTTACGTCGTCGCTGACCTGCGACATCATACCCTGCTGCTGTTTGAAATAGTTCTGATAATAATCCAAATTCTTTTGTTGTTCAGCATAGCTGCTGTTGCTCTTGTCCAGCTGGCCCTGCAAGCCGGTATTTTTGTTTTGCAGATCCTGGACATTGCTATTGAGCGATGTTACCTGCTGTTGTAATTGGGCGCTGTCACCTCGTAACTTCGCCACATCTGCCTGCGACGCCTTGTATTTCCTGCTCGATACGCATCCGGTAAGTAAGATAAGGGCGGTACCGGCAGTCAAAAAGGACATTTTAAGTTTTGTTTTCATGATCAAGCTTTTTTTTAAACTGGTGTGTAGATTTTAAAATTCAGGTCAACACAAAAAATATTGTGCCAAGGGGGTCTACTTGATCTACAGGAGGGAGGAGGGTATAGATAGCTATAGAAATTACTGTGCCAAGATTTTATTCGGTGCGGAGGTTCTTCACGGAAGCCGGGCACGCGCCCAAATCAGAGGGGCGCTGGCGGCCCGGCGGAGAGGGCGGCGCGGATCACCTGGAAGCTGATGGTTGCCAGGGCCAGGAGTAATGCGGCGGCGCCGGAGGCGGCGAGGACCCAGCCGTCTACCGAGGTGCGGTAGGGAATATCGGCGAGGAAGTTGTGCATGAAGAGCCAGGCCAGGGGGGACGCGATCACGATAGAGATGAGGATCAGCTGGGCAAAGTCCCTGCTGAGCATCAAGACGATGCCGGCGACGCTCGAGCCCAGCACCTTGCGGATGCCGATCTCGCGGGTTCGGTTTTCAGCAGTATAGGTCGCGAGGCCAAGCAGTCCCATGCAGGAGACGAAGATGGCGATAAAGGTAAACGTATTGATTAGCGTCGCGACATTACGGACCCTGCGAAATTTTTCGGCATATTCCTGGTCGACAAACCGTAGATCGGTGAGGTATTCCGGGTTGTATTTTTTCAGGATGGCTTCGACCCGTGCAACATTTTCAGCAAAGGGCCGGCTGCCGCTGATCCGCATGGTGATGAAACCGGGGTTGACCGCTCCTTTAATAAGCACCGGCTGAGGGGTTTCGCCGGCGTTCCATATGATCATGTCTTTGATGACACCCACGATCTTCCAATGTTCCTGTTCGTCGATAATGATCTGTCCTATAGGGTTTTTAAAGCCCAGGAACCTGGCGCTGGTCTCGTTGATGACACAGGAAAGCGTGTCGCCGGGATAATTTTGAAGATCGATATCCCGGCCGGCAATGAGTGTGAGGCCGTTCGTCCGGACAAAGTTCCCATTCTCCATAAACAGGGCAAACCCCGGGTTGACGTTGGGGTCCATGCCCGCCCATTTCAGACCCGACTCAAAGCCGCCGTTGTTGGTGACCGTGGCATTGGATTCGGTGAATGACTCGACTGCACCGCTGGTGATCAGCTCGTTTTTGAGGGCGGTATTGTTCCGTTTAAGGTCGGCGGTAAGCTCGTGATAGACAAGATCGTCCTTGACATAGCCGACCTCGCGGCCGAGTTCGTGGTGGATCTGTTTTTGATAGATGACGGTGAAATTGATCAGGAAGATCGAGCAAACGAACTGCACCACGACCAGGACCTTTCTCGGCGTTATCAGGGCATTGCCGTTCTTCAGAATGCCTTTGAGGACTTTTATCGGGCGGAACGAGGATAAATAAAAAGCCGGATAGCTGCCCGCAAGTACGCCGGTGAGCACGACGAAGGCCAATGCCGCGATCCAGAATAGCGGGGCATGCCAGGGTATAACCAGCCTTATACCGGTGAGGGTATTGAAGTAGGGGATGGACAAATTCACCAACGCCAATGCGATAATACCGGCGAGGGTGGCCATCAGGATGGATTCGCCGATGAATTGTAAGATGAGGGAGCCTTTCTGCGCGCCGACCACCTTGCGGATGCCGACCTCGCGTGCGCGTTTCTCGCTTCTGGCGGTGCTGAGGTTCATGAAATTGATGCAGGCGATCAGCAGGATGATGATACCCAGGCCTCCGAGCATCCGGAGGCTATCGATGTTTCCCCCCGCCGGCAGGCCATTCTCGAACCGGTCCTCCAGATAGAGCTTAGTGAGGGGATACAGAAAGGTGGTTTGTTGGGCCAGTACAGGATGTTTCGCCTCGTACTCCTCCAGCCCGACATGGGCGATCTTTTTGTTGAGCGCCGCTACGTCGGCGCCGGTCGCCAGCTCGACCCAAGTGGCTGTGCCCTGGACGTTCCAGGCGCCCTGATCATGCAACCAGGACCACGGCAGCAGGTATTCGAAATAGAATTGGGTATTAGTTGGGAGGTCTTTTAGCACGCCGGTAACAGTAAAGGTCTGACCTTCCGGCGTGGTGATGATCTTACCCATGGCATCCTGGGTGCCGAAGAATTTGGCCGCCAGCTTTTGTGTGATGACGATGTCGTTAGGATCTTTTAACGCCGTCGAGGGATCGCCCGCTACCAGGGGAAAGCTGAACATGGATAAAAAGGCCGGATCGGTGACGTCTCCGTACGCTGGGATCTTTTTATCCTGATAGCGAAGCAATTGCGTGTTGAATTGGATTCTCGCCACATTCCTGATCTCGGGATAGCGTTTCAGGGCCGGCGCCAGGGGTATGGCGGTCGAATTGTCAACGGACATTTCGCCATTTTGTATCTGTTTGTGAAAGGCTTGATAGAGCTGTGTCTTTTTTACGTGAAACTGGTCGATGCTTAGATCATGAAGGATGTTGAGGACCAGCAGGGTCGCGGCGGCCATGCCGAGGGCCAATCCGGTGATATTGATCGTAGAATGGAGCTTGTTCTTGACCAGGTTGCGGATGGCGATCTTCCAGTAGTTTTTAAGCATATGGGTCTTAGTTGGCCTTTGTTGGTCTTTGTTAAGCGCCAGAAAGATGCCAGATTGACAATTATGTGAAAATGAAACCGGTAGAGACTTTTTTTCTCTTTTAACTGACCGGTTTCGATACACTTACCGCCTGGAATTGTTTCAACTTATTTAGGCACGATATAGAGCGGGCGCATGTTGCCAAAAATATGGCTTATCGCTTCGGGCGCCAGCTGGCACTGAAGGTCCTTGCACGTACTGTGGCAGGAGAAGCAAGAATTGGCGGTCGCCTGGAAATAGGTCTCCATGGTGCTATTGGCCAGGGCGCTGGTACCGATGGAGACGCCCGCGGCGGTATCCCTCGTGGTGCTATCCAAATGGTAAACGATCCCGCTGGGCGCCGCCCCGCCGCTGGTCCAGGTGGCACCGATGAGGTGATAGTTTTTCCGGACATCGTTGCCGGGGATCTTATTGATCACGGAATTGTTGATGTAGATGATCTCTGCATTCGACTGCGCGTCCGTGGTATCCTGTGCATTGGGTTTCTGGCCATAAATCGCGCCGAATGGGAATTCCCTGAGCGTGTTGCTGGGGCTGATCGTGTAGGGATAGACTCTTTGTAAGGTGTCGTACCCGAGGGAGTCCTTGATATGACTGATGTTAAAGGGTGCGCCGCCGCGGGCTGAAAAGAGCCAATCGGCAGAAGAATTCATGATGACGGTTTTGCTACTTTTCATACTGTCTTCGTAACGATAGGTGGAATCGGGGGTATTGTGGATGTGTTCAAAGGTCGCCCAGATCATCTCGGGGTGGTGGGCGGCGCTGCCAACGATATGGATGCCTACCAGCGCCAACTTTGTCAATCGGCGGCCATTGGGAATCCGAAGGGTGTCGCCATAGAAAGTATATTTGGTGACCCATGCTTTTATGGTAATGTATTTATCGGCTCCGCCGGGCAGGCTGTCCGCTTCGACCCAGGACGTTTTCAGCTCCATGGTGAGTGCATCGGGACGGACGGGTGCGGGGTAGCGCATGGAGGCGGCAAACCGAACGATCTCGTCCCGTTCTTTTGCGGTGGTGGGAAAGGTATCGTTAGTGATATGATCGACACTGACCATGGTACGATAGTAGGCGTACATGTCGTTGACGAAGGTGATATAATAGACGAGCGAGCGAGTTTGTGCCATGAGTGCGTCACCGGTGGCCTGGTCAAGGGCTGAGGTTACCGCGCTGCCGTCGTAAAAAAAGAATTTCATCCCCGCGGAGGTCCGAAAGGCGTGAACGATCTGTTCCGGGTGTGAGAAGCTAGTTGGTTTTATAATGGCCTTCCCATTTTGTATTCGGAGCGTTTCGGTGGGCGGATGGAACAGCACTTCATAGAGGTGTCCCTTATGGTCCGTGTATACCGGCAGGCGGTTTGGTCCGGTTTTATGCAATACGCTTACTGCCTCGAGGGGTTCGCCGGGATGATGCGCTTGCAGGTAATCCGTATCTCCGCGGGGTACTACGGTATAAAAGATGGGCGATTCCAGCACCCGCGGACGCTCTTTGCCACCGGATGTATCGGGGGAAGTGATCCAGAGGAACATGCGTTCCGCCCACTGGTAGAAATCGCAATTGTCGTTGTGGGGGAAGGCCACGCTGTTTGCGGGTGTGACGGCGCCGTCCTCGGTGGGCTGGCCGGAGCGGAACCAGGCGTTAAAAGAATCGGACGAGATCCCGCAGATGGAATCTGCGTCCTGTGGCAGGCCGGACGCCGTGGCGGCTACGGTGCCGGTCGATGGGTGGCTAATGCAGGCGGCGAGCAATAGGATTCCTGCTGCGATGGACACGCAGAGTTGCGTCGATAGACGATTCATGTATATGAGGTTTTAGGTTATACAGCCTAAATCGCGTGGAAAAAAGGGGACAGGACGAGGACAGGAGATGGACAGGAATGAACAACCGAAAGATAGATAAATAAAATCAATCATGCACACAGGGAAACACCTAGGTCGTTAAATTAGCGGCGCTGCGGTTGTGGCTGCCCGATGATCAGGCGTACTTGCGTCTGTATTCGAGTGGGGAAAGATTGGTGAATTTTTTAAACACTTTGCGGAAGGCATTGACGTCTTTATACCCGATCCCGTAGATGATCTCGTTTACTGTTTTACGGCTGGATTCGAGCTGTTTTTTGGCTTGCTCTACCCGGACGCGTTGCATGTATTCGATCACCGAGTTGCCGGTGCATTTCTTGAACCGGCGTTCGAAATTGCGGCGGCCAAGATGAAGGGTCTTGCAGAGATCGTCAACGGAGAAAGTATCCCCGGACCAGGTTTCGATATAGTCCTGCGCCTTCAGGACCTCTTCGTCGCCATGGCGTTTTTGGCCGATGAAGATGATGAAGGGCTGCTGGCTTTTGCGTTCGATGTCGATCTCGAACATCTTCGACGCGAGGATGGAGAGGTCTTTGCCCAGGTGTTTTTCGATGAGGTACAACAATAGATTCAGATAGGAATAGCCGCCGCCGCAGGTATAGATCCCGTCCTCGTCCGTTATGATCGTATCGTCGATCACCTGTACGCGGGGAAAGAGTTGGGCGAAGTCGTTCTTCGCCGCCCAGTGGATGGCACACCGGCGATCGTCGAGCAGACCGGTGGATGCCGTGAAGAAAGAGCCTACGCAAAGGCTGACGATCTCGGCGCCATTGCGCCGTTGGGTCCGGAGCCAGTGTGCGTAGGCTGCGTTATGCTCCAGCACCCTGGTGAAATCGCCGCAGATCAGGGGAATGATCACTACATCGGTTTTGGGGAGCCTTTCGATGGTGTTGCCCACGTTGATGCGGTAGAGATGGCTGCCGAGGGTTTCCGTCGCATTGACGCCTACGATCTCGACTTTATAAAAATGGGGCCGGCCCTGGTATTTCAGGAAGTCGTTGACCCGGTTGAGGATCTGGTAGCTGCTGTCGATGCACGACATGGTGGCGTCGTGCAGGGCAAGAATGGAAACGTGTTTCATGCCTTAAAATTAGGTTCTTGCTTTGTCGCAATCAAGATGTGGATTTGTCGCATTTGGCCCGCTGTGGGGCGGAGGCCGGGTCTTGGCGCGCGATACGGGAGCTCATTTGACGTTGAGGGTCAACTGGTCGAAGCCGGTGAGATAGGGGCCGGTTTTGGTGTCTTTGGTGCCGTGGTCGGTGTAGGTGGCGGTGAGGGTGTAGGTGCCGGGGATAGCGGCGGCTGAGCCGGAGGCCGGGAACTGCAGGACGCCGGAGATGCCGTTCTGGTAGGTGATGCCGGGAGCGGCGGCATATTTTTCGATCCACCGGATCATCGCGTGGAGGTCATCCATGGTGACCTCGGGATGGGAGGGCATTTTTTCTTTGCCCCAGATGCCGGCGGAGCCGTCTTTGATCCTTTTGCTGAGTGTATCTGTGATGGCCGCGGTGGACACCTCGGCCCACCGGCCATAGTGCCGGGCGATGTCGGCTAGGGATGGGCCTATGAGCTTGCCGTTGAACTGGTGGCAGTTGAAGCAATTGGAGCGCGCCATGAGGGCGAGACCGGGGTCTTTGAGGGGATCGGAGAGGCTTGCGTGGACGGCACTTTGGGAGCTGCGGGCGACGTTTGGGGAGCCGGGCGCGGCGCGGATCATGAGCACGATCTCTTTGGGGTTGATCTCGTCGTAGCGCGAGTCGCCGTCCTCCTTGTCTGTGACGGTGATCTCGTACGGGATCGGCGTGCCGGCGGATACGATTGTATACGCCGCCGGGCTTTGGATCTTTACGACCGGGGCGTGGTTGTCCTGCATCACCAGTACGAAGGCCGCGATGAACAGATAGCGGGTTATCATAGCTTATTGATTTCTCCCGCCACCCGTTGTGCGCTGCGGAGACAGGATTCCATTCCTCTGCTCATCGTATCGGCGTAGGTGCCGGCGAAGAAAATGCGGCCCTCGGGTTTTATGATCTGTGGCCAGAATTTGTGCATCTCGCCCACGGGGAAAGGCTCCATCTCGCAGGCCGGGGCGAAACGGTCTTTGGTCCAGTCGACGGTGAGTGCTTGTTCGATGGTATCTTTTTTGCCGGGGTAGACCTCGCGGAAGGCGGCCAGGACGCGTAGTGGTGAAAGCCCACCGGGGCCATAGGCTTTTAAGACGACGCGGTTCGTATCGGGTGAGTCCAGCTGCAGCCAGATCGAATTGATATCCGGGTGTTCGAATTCCATATTGATGCCGGGGATGCCGTCGTCCAGCCAGAACCGCGATGCGGCTTCAAAGACATAAAAGGGATGCGAGGAATAGCCGAGGTTGTCGACCACATATTGTTTTTCCGGGGAAAGGGCCGGCGTCACGGGGATATTCCGGAAGACCGGAAGCGTGATACAATTGACCAGCGCATCGGCGGTGGCGGTCTCTTCGCGGGTGTTGAAGGCGCGGTAGTGGACGGTGACACCGGTGGCGTTGTGTTCGATGGCGGTGATGGGGTGGCTGAGCCTGACGCGGATGCCAAGGCTATGGGCAAAGGCGCGGGGCAGCTGTTCATTGCCATCTTTTAGCCGGAAGGTTTCGCCTTCCGAGAGGGGGATACCCCGGGAATACATGAGCGAAAGCCGCCAGAGATAGTACAGTGCATTGGTGTTTTGTCCGCCCATGAAACGCAGGGCGCCGGGCGAGGCGCCTTCTTTTTTGTAGAGGTCGGCGATAGGCATCTTGTCGTACTCGTCGTAACCTACACCAAAGGGCTGCCAGGGGTCGGTGAATTTTTCGGTGTACTTTTTTAGGTAGAAGGCGTTCAGCTCGTATAGCGGATGCTGTGCGAGGAAAGCGATCTCTTTTTCGTCGAAGCCGAAGGACCGAAGGGTTGCGGGGTCTTTGAGCTTCTCCGCGGTGTACCATTTGCCGTCGATGACCTTGAGCTTGTGCTTGTCATAGGCGTATTCCGATCCTTCAGCGTTGGGATAGGGAACCACGGTGAGGCCAAACTCCCTAGCGTAGTCGAAGAAGCGTTCATACCCCGGCGTAGGGTAATGTGGTCGGCGCCAAAGTCTGCATAGAGACCATCCGACAGGCCGTCGCGGCCCGTGTAGACATGTCCTCCATACCGGCCGGAGGCTTCGAGGACGAGGACGTCATGACCCGCCTTCATGAGTTCGTAGGCGCAGCAGAGGCCGGTGATGCCGGCGCCTGCGATGATGATCTTTTTCGGACTGGGGTGATCCATCGCCGCTTCGAGATGGGGAGCCAGGGCGAGGCCTGCGCTCGCGGTGAGGGTGTTCTTCAGGAAGATGCGCCGCTTCATTCTACAATATACGGAAATCCGCGAATCGCCCGGCGGGAGGGAGGGCGATCATTCCTGGCCGGTGAGCATGTTGCGGAGGTGGAAGTGTACAAAATGTTCCATGGAGTCCACGCGGTTGTACTGCACGCCATAACCCATGGGCTTGATGAGATAGCCGGCTACGCCGAGCTTTTCCGTCGCGCGGCGGTCCGCCTGTTCACCGGAGGTGGTCATGATGAAGACGCGGATATCTTTTAGCCGTGGGTCATCGCGGAGTACTTTGAGGAACTCGATGCCGTTCATGCGCGGCATATTGAGGTCCAGCAATAAGATATCGGGCAGGGGGTCCATGCTGCGCAGCAGCTCGAGCGCCTCCACGCCATTGAAAGCCGTATGTAGTTCGTAGGGCAATTCCAGTTTTTTGAGGGACCGTTGTACGCTGATCACGTCGAGCTCATCATCCTCGACCAGCATGATGGTATTTTTCTTCATGATCTTTTTTCTTTGGCCATGTAAAAATAAAACTTGCACCATTTCCCGCCGAAGAAATCAGGCGGATGACACCGCCGCGTTCTTCAACGATCTTCTTTACAATAGCCAATCCGATGCCAGTACTTTCGGTATCCGACCGTTCGCGCAGGGTTTGAAAGAGTCCGAACACTTTTTCATGGTATTCCGAGCTGATGCCCGGGCCATTGTCGGTAACGGAAAATTCGTAATCTTTTTCATGTTCCTTACAAGTCACACGAATCTTCGCCCGGGGACCAGCATATTTTATGGCATTGCTGAGCAGGTTGCTAAAGATCTGTTGTAAGGGAAGTCGCTCGGTGTGGAGTACCGGCAGGTTATCCGTGACGAAGGAAGCTTCACTGATCCCGATGAGTTCGGCGAGTTCGCGTACCATACCTTCCACATTTACCTCCTCGTCGGCCACGATATCGCGGCCCGCACGGGCGTATTCCAGCAAGCCGTCGATGAGATTTTGCACTCGGGCGATCCGGCCGGGGATAAAATCCAGGTATTTGCGCATCACGGGGCTGATCTCTCCCGCCAGGTCCTCTTCGATCCATTGCACCACGTTGGAGATGCCGCGCACCGGCGCTTTGAGGTCATGCGAGACGACGTAGGCGAACTGGTTCAGCTCGGTATTCCTCTTTTCAAGCTCGCCGATATTCCGGCTGAGGTGCTCGGACATACGATTCAGTGACACCGAAAGGCTGCTGAGCTCATCGTGCTTATCGTCCTTTACCTTGCCGAAGTCGCCGCGGGCGATCCGTTCGGCCAGCGTTACCTGTGTACCGATACGGGTCGAGATCCTTCTTACGAGAAAAATGGCGATGGCGGCGCCCACGATGACCAGCAGAATGCTGGAGGCAAGGGAATAGTCATCCGTACGGACGATAGAGGTCGTCAATGCCTGCCGGCGGGCATTTCGCTCGGCAAATTCCGCGTCATCAAAATTACGGAAAAGCAGGGCAATCCGTTTATTGTATTGATTTTCCACCCCCTGCTCGAACTGGGCATCGAACAGCTTGCGATAGGCCCGGGGATCGGCGGCCTCCTTCTCTTTTGCCCCGATGAGTTCATGGGAAAACTCCATCCAGTGCTGGTGCAGCCAGACGATGGAATCCAGGGCTACCTCCTGCCGGGGGTTTTGGACCAGGGCCTGTTCTTCGCTGATGAGGGCGGGGAGACTTCTTTCGCCTTCGTAATAGGGCGAAAGGAGCTGGTCCTCGCCGGTGAGCAAATAACCCCGGAAGGCGCTTTGCATTTCCACCATTTGTTTGTGGAGAGCGCCGGAATTACGCACGATGGTTTCCGAGCGGTTCAGGAACTCGAAGTTAGTCTTTACCCTTGAATCGAGGGCATAATTCACCGCCGTAGTCACCACATCGATGGAGATAGCGATGAGGAAACCCACGGAGATTTGGGTGGTCAGTTTCATAGCGCAGGTAAGTTACATCATAAATGCTATGAGGCGGCGGGTGTTCGCCGGCCGCGGCGCAACATTAATGGCTCTTTAATGTCGCAATCGACATGCAAAATTGGCGGAATTACCACGCGGGAAGACGATGAGATCGACCTAGCTTTATGAAAACTTTAATGTATGAAAGCTGTTGAAATCATTATGATCCCGGTAGCGGATCAGCAAAAAGCAAAGGCCTTTTATTTGAATCTCGGGTTCCAGGTGATCATCGAAGCGCCCATGGGAAATGGCGAAACATGGCTACAGCTGGGGCTGCCCGGCTGCGAGACGACCATATCACTGGCGAAATTTCAGGGTATCATCCTGGAAACGGACAATATCGCGGGGGAGACCGAACGGCTGGCTGCGGGTGGTGTAGTGGTGGGGAAGATCGACGATACGCCCTGGGGGAAGTTCATGTGGCTGAAGGATGAGGATGGGAACGGGCTATGTCTGCACCAAAAATAATTGCGGAGCTGGAGCAAAAACTTGCGGGCATCTTGCAGGAAAATAAGACAGAAGCACCCCTGCAAGTACAGGAATAACCAGCGGGGACAGACCCTGGAGATATAGACCCCAGGGTGCTAACTTGCTGTTTTCCATAGTTTTCTGCAATACGACTAGGTGGTTTCCGTTATGTAGCATTATCGAGATTATTTAGACCCCTTAAAACCCCTAGACCGTGTCCAAGAAAATCTACCGTACGGTAGTAGTAACTTTACTATTGCTATCCGGTTCCTATTTTGCCAAAGCCAATACTTTTACGGCAGTCCTCTCCGGTAACTGGAATACTCCCGCGACCTGGGGGCAGCTTCTCAATGTGCCGACGGCTTCGGATATCGTGATCATTCCCAAGCCTTATACCGTAACCGTCAATACCACTACCGCAGTTGCTTCGAGCGTGACCATCAATTCGGGTGGTGGCCTGACGATCTCCGCCGGAGATAAATTGACGGTTACCGGGGCAGTCTTCAATGCCGGCAGCGTTAGCATCGGTACGGGCAGTTCCCTCCTGATTGGCGGCAATTTGACCAATAGCGGACCTTTCTCTACGAACGCGGGTACGCTCACTGTCACAGGCAATACCAGTAATTCGGGGAATTTATCGGTAACAACCGGTACGCTGACCGCCACGGGGACGATGTCCAGCTCAGGGGTCTTGTCCGTGACCACGGGAAATATCGTACTCGGAAGTTCGCTGACGAATTCAGGGACTATGACGGTGGCCGCCAACGGCAAATTGACGTTCAATGGCGCCGCCAATTCGACGATCACGTCTTCCAATGGATCGTATACTATCACCGGAACGGTGATCCTGAATATGGGCTCTGCTACTACGGAATTGGATGTGCAGGACCCTAAATTCATTGCGGGTATCAATTCGGGTGCTAAATATTATTTTACGTTTACGAAGGGCATCTTTAGGATGGACAACACCGGAACCTTGAACGACGCCTATAATAGCGGTTCTTCGAATGCACTTACCATTTCTTATGGGGCTACCATCGAATCCGACAATGGCACGATGAATCTGGCGAACAATGGGGGTAATGGGAGTGTGCTCTTGTCGGGGCGACTTTTGATGAATGGAGGAACCGTCAAGGTGCAAATGGGCCAGGCAAACGATGCGGGAAATAACTTCGATTATTACGTCAACGGTGGAACTCCCCAGCTTTATATCAACAGCGGGAGCCTTAGTCTCGGGTCAGGCCTCGATCCCAAATCCGCCAGCGATTATCTCGATTTCGAGATGACGGGTGGGAGTATGCTGGTCTCTGCCAATGGCCATACGAGTGCCGCTACTTTCGAGCTCCAGGATGTTACCGGCGGAAAGACATTGATGTCAGGTGGATTGATCGTCCTCCGCAATTCCACTGCCGGGATGGACGATCTGGATATGGGCGGTGCCAACGTCGCAAAGACCTTGTATTCTGTTACGGGCGGCACGGTTCAGCTGGGAGACGCCAATACGGAGAACGATGGCGATTACTTCGGCATCCAGGCATACCCAACGACCAACTACCCCAATATCGATATGGAACCCGGCATCGCAAAGACCGCAAGCGTGAACAATTCCGGCAGCGTCAATATGCTGAGTCTTAAGCTCAACACGTTATCTACTTTCCAGGCCAACACGTTTACGTACGTCAATATTACCGGTAATAATACCTCACCGAACTATGCTTTGGACGACGAGGGTACGCTGACAACGGGGACGATCGAATTCTCCGGCTCGGCAGCCCAAATCATTAGATCCACGGCTCTTTCCAGCGTTCCCATCACCAATCTTCAGGTTGCCAATACCAGTGGCAACGTAGTATTGGATGTACCCGTGACGGTTACCAACCAGCTCAGCTTCACCAATGGCAAGCTGGATGCATCCGCTTATCCGCTGACCATATCGAATGGGGCCAAATACGTCACGACTGCAAGCAACAACAGCTATGTGATCACGGGAGATGGCGTGACCAACACCGGCTACCTGGCTATCCAGGCCCTGCCCAAGAATGTCACGGTGACCTTTCCCATAGGTACTTCGAACTATTATTTGCCATTCAACCTCAATCCGGGGGGTAATTCGAACACCGCTTATAGTGCTTTTGTCTATCCGGGTGTGACGACCACCGGTGTATCGAACGGCCCGTCCGTAAGTTCGGGGATGTTAGCGAACATGGCTGATATCACCTGGAGTATCGCTCAGACTTCCGGCTCCAATTCAGCCAACCTGAGCCTAGCCTGGACCTCGTCCGGCACCACGATGGAAGGATCGAACTTCCAAACCTACGGCACGAAGATCGGCATCACGCAATTTAAGAGCAATACGTGGGGATTGGCTTCGGGCACCGGCAGCGTAGCCACCGAAACCGCGAGCAGTACCTTCTCCGGCCTTACCCAGTTCAGTGTGATCGGTACCCAAACGGCCATCCTGCCGCTGGTGCTGGGGAATTTCAATGCCATACCGCAAGGAAAGACCTCGCTGTTGACGTGGTCCGCCTTTCCCGATGGGCAGACGGGCAGCTTCATCATACAACGGATTCTGGATGGTCTGAAATGGGGCGATATCGGCCTAGTACAGTCTGATGATGCGGCGACCACGGAGACCGATTATTCCTTTACTGATGCCGCCCCCGCGACCGGTCAAAACGACTACCGGCTGTTTATTCAAAACCAGGATGGCAGTACGATGTACTCGTCGATCAAGGTCGTTGAATTTACTTCTACAGCAACATTGACTATCTATCCCAATCCCGCGAATACCACGCTCACGATCAGCATCGGCAGTTCGGACAAGCCGCTGAATTTCCGTCTTGTTAGTACGGCCGGGGTGGTGGTGCAGTCGAAGCTTGCAGAAGCGGGTACCGCTACGGTGACCATGAATACGGGCAGCTATCCTGCGGGGGTCTATTATCTCGAGGCCCTGGATAGCGCCGGGCAGTTGTTAAAGACCACGGCGGTAATGGTGGTGCATTAATCCAGCCGGTCGATGCGGACCCAGCTCATGCCTGCGGCCCTGGCGGCGGTCACTCCTGCTTCGCCGTCTTCGAAGACGAGGCAGTCGGCGGGCGTCACACCCAGCAGTTCCGCCGCCTTTATAAAGGGGTCGGGATAGGGTTTCCCCCTTTGGGTCTCGCCGGCACACACAGTGACCTCCACGAGGTGGGCGATCCCCAGCACCTGCAGCGTTCTTTCCACGGCTTCGCGCCCACTGCCGGAGACGACGCCGATGCGAGCTTTACCGGCATGTCTTCTCAGGTGCCCGACCACATGTTCCATCGGTAAGGTGTGTTCGATATAGTTTTCCAGGAAGAGCTTGTATTTGAGCGCCTTGAATTCCTGTGGATCGAAGTCGGTGTTGTAGCGGTTGTTGATCTCCTGTACCACTTTTATCACGGGCCAGCCGGCGAGCTCATCGATGATGTCTCCGTTTATCTCATGACCTTTGTCTGCTGCAACGCGGATATAGGTCTCTTTGTGGGCGCCCATATTATCTGCCAGGGTGCCATCACAATCGTATAGATAGGCTTTAAATCCTTTGCTGAGACTGGTCAGCCGGTCCAGTTTTGTTTCTGCCGCTGTTTCTGGTTTTGTTTCTGCTTTTGCTTCCGCCATATGCGCGCAAAGATAGGATACGTCAGGCAGCGGACGGACAAGATGGCATATCAACCATTTGGCCTTTAAATTGTAAAGTCAGGAGATATAAAAGGAGCCATTTATGAGCACAGAAAAAGCCATTTTA
>Ga0134128_10001067_pt1 | contig 36644 bp, 29 predicted proteins | sample KB31754_FD_96462 | JGI IMG/M metagenome (GOLD analysis project Ga0134128, IMG submission 96462) | Terrestrial soil microbial communities with excess Nitrogen fertilizer from Kellogg Biological Station, Michigan, USA - KB3-175-4 | ecosystem: Environmental > Terrestrial > Soil > Unclassified ...
AAATATTAATTGACGCAAAGGAGGTCTGGAACGATAAAATTACCGCACTGAACAGCTAAATCTGATCTGACATACCGCAACCGTCAAATCGGGTAACTGTCAGATGAAGTCGCGACTACTACATTTTATTCTCTACTACTTTGCTTAAAAGATCGAATACTTCATTCGCATACCGCTCTTGGGTGAACCTTCTTTGAGCCCAAGCGTGGGCAGTCGTACCTAGGCGATATCTTTCATTCGGATTCTCATATAAAAACTGTATTTTATTAGCCAGCTGAATGTGATTTCCCCATTCGTATAGAAGACCATTTTCTCCGTTTCTAATGAGTTCAGCTGTTCCACCTCGGGCACTGCCGATCACAGGCTTGCCTGCCAGCATTGCTTCAATCGTAACGCGAGAAAAAGCTTCCCATTGCGAACATATTAGAACAGTGTCGGCCATTCGGATAAACCGACCCGGGTCGTTTGAGTAGCCGATAAAATGCACGCGGCACTCTAAGCCATGAGTCGCCACCTGTCGTTTTAACTCCGCTCGAAAATATCCTTGGCTGTCACCAACTAAGATTAGATGAGCATCAATTCCGCGTCGAACTACTTCAGCTATTGCTGAGATTGCTTCATCTTGTCCCTTTGCAGGTTGTAAAGAACCTACGACCACACACTGAAATGTGTTTTTGTTCAAATCTAAATAAGGTTTATTATCACCGCTACCGCCAAGGGATATAGACTGGTAAATTACATGCATTCTTTCTAATTTGATATAACGAGAGTAGTCGTTTGCAATAGAGTGCGAAACTACGACTATAAAGGCGGACAAGTGATCTACTAGGAACGCTGCCCAACGCTCACCCACGTCAAACTTTAAATCTGCATTTCTATACGCTGACTCATGCAGGTGCCACACGTGTGGCTTCCGAGCTATCCAAGCGGCAAGGGCGCCTGTATTTACAGCGATTGTATTTGTGTAAACTAAATCGCAGTCCCAATTTCGAATTATCCATGCCATTCGAAGGGCTGCTATTAATCCCTGCAGAGTTCGTAGAATGCGAAGAGGGAGTGCTTTGCCCTTCGACTTCCACCACCAGCGATAATTCAACTGACGCCATTTTATGCCTAGCTCATCCAGGTCTGAAAGGAGCGCGCCTTTCTTGGGTACGAACACAAGGCACTCGACACCGAGTTCATGTAATCCTTGCAGTAATTCGAGGAGAGCTAATTCTGCCCCATTTCGCCGGGCAGTGTGGGATACAAAGCAAATTCGCATTAGATTTGATATCTAGATTTTCGTATTGGGTGAGCTAGCAAAGCTTCGAGTTGAGGTATTTCCTATTCCTTTATGCGAGATGAAGATGGCCGTCACTACAATGAGGAGAAAAATAATTTGTCGAAAAAATACAAGATTATCAACCAAACCACACACGAAAATAAAACTGGCCAAAGCAGTGGCAAGTGCTGCATGTCCTCGCATAGCTAGGGTCTGAAACCACCCCCATAAGAGCAAGGCATAAGCCATCAGGCCGAGAAATCCGACGTGCATTCCAATCTCGATCCAATCATTGTGGTAGTGATAAGTAATACTATGAAACTGCAATACCTTTTTATATAGACCACTCTTATATTTTCCAACTGCATTGTCAAAATAAACTACAGCCATCCCCGTGCCATGACCCAAAAAGGGACGTTCCTTAATCCCCTGGATGCCCACATCCCAAAGAGCGAGCCGGTATCCTATGCTGCTATTAAAGTTTTCTTGCTCTAAAAGCTCAATGTCTTGCTTTGTTTGCCCCAATCTTTCCCCAAAACTGAAGCTATTGTAGGCAGAGAAGCTCGCAGCAAAGGAGAGAATCACTATAAAGGTAAAGAGCTCCGCGAGTTTTTTTCTACAAAGGAAGAAAACTAGAAATACAGAGGAAATGAGGGTGGCTATGAGAATTCCCCGCGCATTCTGATTAAACTGAACAAAGAGCAAAAAAAGAGCGAGAGCCCAAAAGAGCGATTTTCCTGTTTTATTTTTGCTTGTGCCTAAAAGGTAAAGCGCTAGTATCACTCCTATCCCAAGCATTGACGAAAAATGGAGGTAAGGCATCCCCAAAGCCGGGATACCTTGTACGCCCATCACCATCCACTGATATAAACCGATAACCAGTGCACCAAAATAACCAAGGAGCGCCCCACAGATTGCCCAAGGTAGACGTTCTTTATTTAAAAGACCTAGATAGGGGATAAAAACGAGAAAGGCAAAGTATCTTCGCCAGACCTTGAAGCCAAGATCAGGGCGATCGCTCCAGAATATGCCAAGGGCGAGGACGAAGCATAACAGAAGCATGCCGATAACTAATGGTTCCCTGATTGTTTCTCCAAACCGCCGTATACCCCCATCAAGAATCCACGCAAAGGGCAATAGGTAATAGGCATAAAAGCTCAATCCCTTGTACCAGAGGGCTATGCCGAAAAAGAATAGCACGGACTTTGCCAGCACATGGCGCCATGCGTTTGCAGTGGGTTGCATAAGGCTGAGTGGGCTGGCAGATGTTGACATGACTCGTTCTTGCCGTTTACAAGCAGCCTATATTAGCCTATAAGATGCTGGGGTATGTTCTTCAATCGCCAACTGACCTCGATGCACGGCAAGCCCAAGCCCCGTCCTTCAGGGCGGGGAAGGATAGCGCAGGGTGACGTAGCCGTCCTGCAACACTGTTTATAATATAAGCAGAGCCATTAAACCTTGAAACGTCTCCAGGCCTTCAAATACGAGTTGATGCCAACCGGCGATCAGCAGTACCAAATGCGCCGCTTCGCAGGCTCATGCCGGTTTGTGTTCAACAAGGCTTTGGCGCTGCAAAAAGAGCGCTTTGAGCAGGGGGAGAAGAAGTTGGGCTACGCCGGGCTGTGCAAGCTGCTCACCGAGTGGCGCCATGGCTCGGAGACGCCGTGGCTGAAGGATGCGCCCGTGCATCCGCTGCAACAGTCACTCAAGGATTTGGAGCGTGCCTACACCAACTTTTTCGCCAAGCGGGCAGACTTCCCGCGCTTCAAGAAGAAAGGCCAAAGCGAGAGCTTTCGTTATCCCGATCCGAAGCAGATCAAGCTCGATCAAGGCTGGTTCGAGTTCCGCCGCCAGATGGACTACAAGCTGGCATGGAATGGCGGCTGGCTCGTGGCTGTTCCGCCACAGAACACGAGTCGTACCTGCCCATGTTGTGGCCATGTATGAGCCGATAATCGTCAGACGCAAGCCAGGTTCGCGTGTGGGGAATGCGGTTTCGAAGAAAAGGCCGATGTTGTCGGCGCGATCAATATTTTAAGGGCGGGACCCACCGGTTCGCCTGTGAAGTGAGCGATGCAGCAAGTCGCCAGCAGCAGGAACCCACCGAAGCGATTCAGGGGTGGCTGGATGCCATGTCTGAGTGCCGCAGGAATCCCCCGACTTTAGGGGGAGGATGTCAATTGCCGCAACCTTTCCGATCCGTGCGGGCGAAAGAAGGAATTATGGCTGAGCCGGTGCGATCACATTCTGTCAATCACGGGAGGCGCTATATGAGTCGAATCATTTATATTTCAGTATCAGTTGCACTACTCATTACCGCGTTTGTCGCAAACGCGGGGACCTTCGAAAAAGGTGCCTGGTCCGCCAGCGGCTGCGGCGCAATGCCTGAAACACCAGTGGTGGATTCAAGCAGTGTTGATGCCTTTAACCGGAGCGTGGGGAAGATCAATGAGTGGCAGAAACAGATACAGACTTACCATGACTGTATGATCAAGGAGGCCAATGCCGATAACGCCGCCATCAACAGGTCAGCCACTTCCGAGCAGTCCCGAATAAATGAAGCATTGGAGAAAGTTAATAAAGAAGCAGCGGCTGGAAAGCAGAAGGTAGAGCAGACTTCCTCCCGTTCGTCATCCGGTTCTTCGTTCCCCTCTCTGGTTCCCCCTCCTGGGGGTGGCATGGGTGGTCAGCCAGGCTATTAAAAATAAGGATGGTTCCGTTTGATTTGGATTTGTTGATTAACAGAGAGGCTTAGTCAGCCTCTCGCCGCTTCTTCAATTGCCTGATGTTCCGGCGGAAAGCAAAAATCGTTGAAAATCCTGGACCTTGCGCTCGTCGCTATCGGGATCGGCTTGCCGAACCTCGTGCTTGCATCGGATTCGCCTTCTGTACAGTCCAAGACTCGGACTAATACTGCGGCTGAGGCACCGCCGGCCGAATCATCAGGGAAGTCTTTGCCAGTTCTCAATCCAGTCGTTATTACCGGCACCCGCACTGAACAATCGAGTTTCTCCTTGCCGATGTCTATCGACGTAGTGGAGACAAAGGTTATTCAGGAGGCTCAGCCCCGGGTTAATCTTTCTGAGGCACTTTCTCGCGTTCCAGGTCTCGTCATTCAGAATCGTCAGAATTACGCACAGGATCTGCAAGTATCCAGCCGTGGTTTTGGCGGGCGCTCCACTTTCGGCATTCGTGGCATACGCATATTCGTCGATGATATTCCTGCCACCATGCCGGATGGTCAAGGCCAGGCGGCGAATATCAACCTCGGTTCAACCAAACGTATCGAGGTATTGCGCGGGCCATTCTCTGCCATCTATGGCAATGCCTCAGGTGGGGTAATACAGGCATACACGGAGGATGGCCCAAACGAAACCACGTTATCCGGAACCCTCATGGGTGGCAGCTATGGCACCTCTCGCGGCGAGATCAAGTTGGGGGGTACATTGGGTGGGAGGGATGTTACAACTGGTCCATTCAACTACGTGGTCGATCTTTCCCGCTTTCAGACACGCGGCTACCGCGACCACAGTGCGGCAACGCGTTATCAGACCAGCGCAAAAGCTACGTACAGGTTTGACCACGACGCGACCCTCACTCTCGTAGCCAATGAACTGCATCAGGGCAACACGAAGGATCCGCTTGGACTCACGCATGCTCAGGTTATCGAGAATCCCCGCCAAGCGGATATCAGCGCTCACACCTTCAACACCCGCAAGAGCATCGACAATACTCAGGGCGGTGCAGTTTATGAACACAGATTCTCTGCTTCGAACAAGATCAAGCTGATTGGTTATGCAGGAACCCGGCAGATAGAGCAGTTTCTTGCTGTGCCACGTGGCGCGCAGATTCCTGCAACCAGTTCGGGCGGTGTGGTCGATCTTGATCGGCAATTTGGGGGAGCAGGCTTGCGATGGACTTATCGGAGCACGGGAGAACGTCCGTTCACGTTGACCGCAGGTATCGAGTACGAAATTTTCAAGGACCGCCGCAAGGGGTTCGAGAATTTCTCTGGCGCAATCCTTGGCGTGCGTGGAGATTTACGCCGTAATGAAAATAATATGGTCAGCAGCCTTAGTGAATACGGACAGGCCGAGTGGCATTTTACGCAGTCATGGGTGCTTTCGGCCGCAGTGCGTTACACCGATGTGAAATTCAAGTCCGAGGATTTTTTTGTCCGCCCCGGCAATGGCGATGATAGCGGCAGTTTAGCATTTCGTAACGTGAATCCAGTGCTGGGTTTGCTATACAAGGCGACACCGACGCTCAACCTGTACGCCAGTGGCGGATGGGGTTTCGAGACCCCCACCTTTACAGAACTTGCCTACCGGCCGGATGGTGCCTCCGGCCTTAATTTCTCTCTTCGGCCCAGCGAGAGTCGCAATATCGAGGCGGGAGTCAAGTGGCTGGCTACGGATAATACACGCATCAATCTCGCGCTTTTTGAGAGTGTGGTTACCGATGAGATTCTGCCAGCGACCAATATCGGGGGTAGAGCTACTTTTCAGAATGCGACCGATACCAGGAGGCGAGGCATAGAGCTTGCCGCTGTCCACCGCTTCGGTGCGGATCTTTCTGCATATTTGTCTTATACCTTTCTTGATGCCAGGTTTCGCGATTCCTATACCTATCAGCCACGAGTGGGCATTCCTTTCGTAACTGTAGCGGCCGGCAACTTCGTTCCCGGCATACCGCGCAATACCGCCTATGCCGAGCTGGCCTGGCGGCGCGGCCTGCCAGGGTTTTCGGCAGTGATCGAGGCAATCTATCGTGATAGGGTTTACGCTAACGATACCAATACAGAAGCCACAAAACAGTACGCCATGGCAAACATCCGGCTCGCCTATTCACATCAGTTAGGTGGTTTGAAACTCAGTGAATTCATTCGAATAGACAATGTAAGCGGTGCAAAATATGTCGGTGCGGTAATTGTGAACGAAGGCAACGGGCGTTTTTACGAACCGTCGCCGGGGCGGAACGTAATAGTGGGCTTGAATGCAAGTTATGTGTTCTAGGATAGGCGCAGGAAGAGGTGGCCGAAGCCAAGCTGAATTGCTTTATTCAGCAGGCATTATGATGGGAAGCGAATAACCGCTATTTCTACGCTATTTCCTTGGGGGATCCTTGAAGAAGTGTGTTCAGTAACGTTTTTAGCATATTGCTATAGCTCATTCTTGTGTGCCACCGTACGGACGAGTGTGAGGAAACATGCAATATTTTTAAATGAATACATTCGAAAGGGACGGTATGAAGAGATTGAGCGGGCATTTTTTAATTATTTCGGGTTTTGCTTTGCTGGCAAGCACCGGGCTGCTTAGCTCTGTGCAAGAGGTGTTCGCCCAGGAGTCCTCGGAACCCCATGCCAACCCAGGGGGTGAGGCAAAAACGCCCAGAACGAAAATTCTGGAAGCAGGCGCAAAGCTGTTGCAGAGCAATTCTCCCTTGAAACCATTTGACATTTATCTGGTCGGTTTCCATCCAATGAAGGATTCTCCGGAAGATCAGATGGAGGCTCATCACTATTGTCATCAGGTAAACGAGGATTTTGCGCAGTGTACGTTATTCGATGGCAACACGGAGGATGCAAACCTGAACGGCATCGAATTCATCATCTCGGAAAAGCTTTTCAACACTCTACCCGAAGGGGAAAAAAAGTACTGGCATCCGCATAACGGCGAAATTCTTTCCGGGCAACTTGTAGCCCCCAACATCCCCGGCATTGCCGAAAAAGAGTTGATGAAAGGAAAGATGAATAGCTATGGCAAGACTTGGCACGTCTGGAACACGGGCTACGAAGGTAAGCTCGGGGATGCTCTACCCCTCGGTCAGCCAATGCTGGGCTGGTCTTTCAATCATGAAGGAGAAGCAACGCCTGGATTGGTCGAAAAGCGAGACAAGAATATGAAAATAGACAGTGAGGAAAAGCGCAGGCAGCGTGCAGATTTAAAACAACTTGCCAAACCCCAATCGGGCGTTGATGACCTTAAAGGCCGGTTTGCTCGGCCGACGAAGGATATACCCAGTGTAATCGATAACAAAACTCAAGAAAAAATCCAATAGGCAGTCATAAGGTAATCTTTTCAGAGTTCATGTTTTTATTGTAACCGCTCCACTAGCTCCGATTCAGAGGCAATTTCCAATGCGACAAATTGGGTGAATTGCATTCTGGAGAAGTTGTTGTCAGCCACCAGCAAGATAGTGCGTTTGCCCTTGAATTCGGGACCAAAGGTGATGCCTTCTATGTTACCAATAGCCAGAGCCGAGCCATCCGCATTTTTCAGCTCTGACATATCGAGCAAGAGAACTTTTCTTATCGGAGAGATGCTCTTGCCCGCGATCGATTCCATTCCGGAAATGTTGGTGGCGTTCCTTGCATCGGCATAATAAAGTCGGACGGTATAACCAGTGTTAATACGACCGAGTGTAATTGTGCTGGGATTTAGTGCACGCTCGATAGTGATGAATTGGCGATCGCCGATGGCGAGGAAGTCGCTCACTCCGATGATAGCGAAACTGCCGAGCAAGGACGGTGCGGACGTAACAGGCTCAACATCGTAAGCATACTCTGCGATTGATTTCCCGGTGGCAATGTCGAAGGCAAGGATACGTGCGCGTGACCCTCTATAGGCGTTGGCAGGGGGAGAATCCTGAACCAGGCCGTTTTCGGTAGCCGTATACAGGGTTGTACCGTCGGTGGAGATTGTCAGGCTCTCAAATCCCAAATTGTCGTAAACGCCCTTACTACCGGTAAATGTCCACAGACGGGAGCCGCTAGGAGAGTAGTAAACGGGAACAACGAAATCGCGAGAATGGCTGCCATCAGCATTCATTTCGCGCACCGCAGGGCTTCGGAAACCCGATATCTCCCGGCGGCCTTCTTCACTCCAATAAACCTTGTTGCGGCCGCCGTCAAAACAGAGACCTTCCGGATCCACGGAATTTTTCTCGAACGCACCCCCGCCGGATTGCTGGATCGTGGTTACGGCATGAAAGGCCACGCCCGCCATACCTGGCTCGGCCGAGCGCTGGAATTTGGCGAGATCCAGGGATAGTTCGTAAAACCGCGCTGGATTGGTTCTGCTGCGATCATCGCTAATGGACAGGTAATGGGCAGTATGGGTGTTGTAGTCCAGAGATGACAATCCACCTACGATTGTCCCTTTGAATCTTGTCTGATTGGGTACGATTTGCTGACCAATATAATTGAGAACAAGACCTGCGGAGCCAGCGGCGCGAAGTGGAGGGGTAAAGCTTATTTGCAGGACGGCAAGGGCAGCAAGGAGGATTATTCTCATGAGTATCAGTTACTGGAGGAAGATCGGGGAAACGCATATTATCCATAGCCGGAAAACGCGCTGTCCATGGTGCAACTACTTTTTGTCGCCAAGCCTTGAAATATAACAAAACTCTCTGTTTTCCCAGCTAAGATAAAGGAATAACACATCGCTCCCGATAGAGCTACAGAATATGTGATGACCCGCACTCTTGATGTTAATGTGATTGGTATACGCGGAAGCTTCTGGACAGCATTCGGCATATTCCTGCTTGTATCTCTTATTTCCGGATGCGCCAGTTTCAGGGAAGTGAAAGCTTTTGCCGCTCTTTCTTCAAATGCGGCAAGTTATGATGCGCTCACGAGGGACTATGTCGACGCCCTCGACCGTCGCAAACAATATCAGCCAGAGAAATTCCACGGCGAACTGGAAGCACAGAAAATACGCCGGGAGGCGCAGCGAGCCAGCCTGGATCTGCTCCAGCAAACCGTGACAGACTATATGCAAGGTTTAGGCAACCTGGCCTCCGGTAACACTCATACCTATGATAAATCACTAAAAGAATTGAGTACAAATCTCAGCAGGGCAACACTCCTGACTTCTGAAGAGAAAGAGGCGGTGGGAGCACTATCTACACTGCTCACACGCGCCGTAACTGCGGGTTATCGGCTCCATGAACTCAGGAAACTGGTCCGTGATGCAAATCAACCGCTTCAGCATGTAATTCAGGCTACGCGAAAGATCGTGGAGAAGGGCATGATTGCCGATTTACAGGTAGAAACGGCGCTGCTCGCCAGATATTATGACAATTTCATGTATATGCCGGGCAATCCCATGGAACCTGTGGCAATGGCGCTTGCAAGAGAGGCGAGGGCCGAATCGCTGGGTCGTGTCAATACCCAGATCAGGAGTGCGCAAAGTTATATTATCGTGCTGGATAAAATCGCCGGTGCGCATCAGTATCTGTATGAGTACCGCAAAAAGATCGGCAGTGACGAGTTGGAGGAGCAATTCAAACCTTATGTCGCAGACCTTCGCATGGCTTTCCGAAGTTTACTCGATGTTTCGCATTGAAAGGGACTAACAAAGAAAGAGAATAAACGCATGGAAAAGCTTTCATCCGACGATGCTTTCGAATTGGGCAACCAGTTCCGAGATGCAGCAATTGCGCTCGGGGACTGGCGTATCCAGCATCACACCAGCTTGAGCAAGGCAGAGTGGGATGAGCTCGATTGTCAGGAGATTTTACTTCTGAATGCCGCCTCCAGCCTTTACACCAGCGCGGTAGGGTTGGTATTGGCAGATAGCCAGCTTGCGTTTGAGCGACTGCAGTCGAGCGTCAAGGAGGCAAAAGCAGCAGTAAGGCATATCACCACCCTGAAGCAGGCGCTTGATCTGGCATCCGCACTGGTTCTTCTGGCTGGCGCAGTTTATTCAGGCAACGCGGCGTCACTTCCTTCCGCAATCGTTGCCTTGGAAGATGCGGCTGAGGCTATTGTTGGCGGTACTGATCCGCGAAGCGGCTGATCGTCCAAACAGGAGTTTTTGCGTCGGCAACCGTGCGGTTTTCATGCAGTCATCCGCTTCAGTAAAGTAGCGTAACCGCATCTGACATCATCGGTGAATAAAAAATTCATCCTTATAGGAATAGCAGCAGGACTTGCCCTGATTTCGGTGGGAACGGTAAGCTGGTTTTTAACCCATAAGGAAAGCAATGGTGAGTTCCTGACACTCTTTGGCAATGTGGATATCCGCCAGGTTTCTCTCGCTTTCAACGGAAACGATCGGATCGCTGAAATGCGCGTGGAGGAAGGAGATCGAGTCAAGGCAGGACAGGTTCTCGCAACGTTGGATACCCGAATTCTCACGTTGCAAATTACGCAAGCCGAAGCCCAGGTTGCCACCCAGGAGCAGGCGCTGTTGCGGCTTGAGAATGGCACCCGTCCCGAGGAAATAGCACAGGCCAAAGCCGAAGTTGCTTCCGCTCAGGCCGATGCCGATCTCGCCAAACAGTTTCTGGGCCGCTTGATAGAGATTGAAAGTGACTCGGGTGCTGCCGTCAGCAAGCAGGATCTCGACAATGCCAGGTCTCGCCATCGAGTGGCCGTAGCGCAACTCGAAAATCGCAAAAAGGCACTGCAACTGGCATTGATCGGGCCGCGCAAGGAAGACATTGCGCAGGCGGAGGCGCAGTTGAACGTTTTTCGTGCTGAGCTGGCCTTGCTGCGGCACCAGCTTGACTTGGCCGAATTGAAATCTCCTATTGATGCTGTCATACGCTCACGTCTTCTTGAACCGGGAGACATGGCTTCGCCACAACGTCCGGTTTATGCGCTTGCAATAACCGATCCGAAATGGGTTCGAGCCTACGTATCCGAGATTGATCTTGGTCGCATCCAGCCCGGCATGAGCGTGGAGGTTGTTACTGACAGCCACCCGGAGGAGCCCATTTATGGTCGTATCGGCTATATCTCCTCGGTTGCCGAGTTTACCCCAAAGCCTGTACAAACCGAGGAGCTACGCACCAGCCTCGTCTATGAGGTACGGGTGTATGTGGAAGACGCGGGAGATAGGCTGCGTCTGGGCATGCCTGCCACCGTGCATATCGCTCTCGGAAATAATGGAAATTCCAGTGAAGTGAAGCATTGATGGAGAAAACGCAGCCCGCACTGGTAGCAAATGATATTTACAAGCGCTTTCTGGTCAAAAAAACCGGCCAGATCGTGCAGGCTGTCGCAGGCGTTTCCATGAGAGTGTCGGCGGATTCGCTTACTGCGCTGGTCGGGCCGGATGGGGCCGGTAAGACTACTCTCTTGCGCATGTTCGCGGGTTTGATAAAGCCGGATGACGGGCACCTCCAGGTATTGGACGTGAATGTCGTAACCGACCCGCAGACAGTGCAGGATCGCATAAGTTATATGCCGCAGCGCTTCGGCCTGTATGAGGATCTGAGCGTCCAGGAGAATCTCGATCTTTATGCAGACCTGCATGGTGTGCCACAGGAAATACGCCGGCAGCGCTATCGCCGACTGCTGGAAATGACCGATCTCACCCGCTTCACCCAGCGTCCTGCGGGAAAACTGTCAGGAGGCATGAAACAGAAGCTGGGTTTGGCCTGTACGCTCGTGCGTTCTCCGGAACTGCTGCTGCTTGATGAGCCAACAGTGGGGGTCGATCCGTTGTCGCGACGGGAGTTGTGGGAGATCATCGGGCAATTGATCGATGAGGAGCAATTGACAGTGTTGATTACCACAACCTATCTCGATGAAGCCGAGCGTTGCGCCCGGATTCATGTGCTGGAGGAGGGCAAACTGCTTGCCGAAGGCTCACCTGACGAGATACGGCAGTACGCACGCGGCCTTTGCTTTGTCGCTGCCCCACCCCAAGGTCAGCCTTCACGAGTTCTACAGGCACAACTTCTGGATGATTCCAGAAACATCATAGATGCCGTGCCCCAAAGTGGGGCAGTGCGTTTTATCCGCCGCCCCCATGCACGGCAGCAGGATATCGATGCGCTGTTGAGCGGTATTGAAGCCATCCCGGTGGAAGCGCGTCTTGAAGACGGGTTTATGGTACTGCTGCGTGAACAGCACCGGATGATTCCGCCAGATACTCTCCCATTCGAGAAGCCAGCACTGTCTGCAACTGCCTCGAGAGAAAATCGGCAGTCCGATGAAAAGATCATTGAGGTACGTGATCTGGTACGAAAATTCGGAGATTTTATCGCTGTCGATCATGTGTCCTTCTCGGTGCAGCGCGGTGAAATCTTCGGGTTACTGGGGCCGAATGGAGCAGGCAAGACCACGACCTTTCGCATGCTTTGCGGCCTTCTGCCTGCAACCAGCGGCTTTCTCCAGGTGGCGGGAGTCAATCTTCGGCATGCGCGGGCCCCCGCACGCCGAAAGATAGGCTATGTTGCACAGAAGTTTGCACTTTACGGTGATTTGACCGTGCAGGAAAACCTGGAGTTTTTCGGTGGCGCCTATGGCCTTTTCGGCGAACGGCTACGCAGGCGTATTCAAGTCGTCATCCAGCAATTTGATCTTGCAGGGAGGGAACAATCTCCGAGTGGGCAATTGCCCGGTGGCTTCCGGCAGAGGCTCGCAATGGCGGTTGGCCTACTGCATGAGCCTGAAATCCTGTTTCTGGACGAGCCCACAAGCGGGATCGATCCACTCAGGCGTCGAGAGTTCTGGCATCGCATTACTGTATTATCGGAAATGGGCACCACGATTATCATTACAACCCATTTCATGGAGGAGGCGGAGTATTGCGATCGTATTGTAATCCAGGACAACGGCAGGTTAGTGGCCATGGGAACGCCATACGAGGTTCGCGGCCAAGCCGGGGGGAAGGACGCCATGCTGACGATGGAAGAGGCATTCATTCGTATCGTTGCTCGGGAGCGGGAACAAGACAAATCGACTGAAAGAGCACCGGGCTTATGAGTGGAAAAAACAACCAATCAGGTCAACGGGATTATCTCGGCTTTCAGCTACGTCTCATTTCCCTGATTCGAAAGGAAATACGCCAACTGTTGCGAGACAAAAGCAATCTCGCGGTTGGAATTGGCTTGCCCATCATATTGATCCTCATTTTCGGTTACGGCTTGTCACTCGATGTCAGGAATGCGGCCGTTGCAATCGTACTGGAAGATGCATCTCCCACTGCGGTCGATGTTGTCTCAGGCCTGGAACTCTCTCCGTATATTTCACCTGTAAGAGTCCCATCCATGCAGGAGGCTGAGCGTTTGATGCTGGCCCGCGAAGTAGAGGGAATCTTCCGGGTACCCAGCGATTTTTCCCGGCGATTGGGAGAAGGTGAAGCACAAGTCCAGTTTCTGGCCTATGGAACAGATTCCACCCGCGCAACAATCATTCGAAGCTACATCAACAGTATTGTTGGCCAGTGGACGTTGCGACAGGCTGATCGAAAAGCAGCTTCGCCGGTTCCGGCCGGGGGTAGAATCACGTTGGTGGAACGCTTGTGGTTCAACTCCGCAAACTCCAGTACATGGTATCTGGTGCCCGGCTTGATCGTTCTGATCATGACACTCATCGGGGCCTTTCTCACCGCGATGGTGATGGCGCGCGAGTGGGAACGTGGCACCCTGGAAGCATTGTTCGTCTCGCCCGTGCGCCCCACGGAAATCCTGCTGGCGAAAATTGTCCCCTATTTTCTGTTAGGCATGACGGGTCTCGGGATATGCCTGGCCGCGGCGCATTTTCTGTTCGAGGTGCCCATGCGCGGCTCACTGCTAATCCTGCTGGGCGGCTCGATGCTCTATCTACTGGTGGCGCTGGGTTTCGGCCTGGTCATTTCGTCCATTACCAAAAACCAGTTCACTGCCAGTCAAATCGCAATTATTACCAGTTTCATGCCGTCACTCATGCTTTCCGGTTTTCTCTTTGACTTGCGCAACGTGCCTGTTGTCATTCAGTTGGTTGGAAAGATTCTACCGGCCACTTATTTCATGGAATTGATCAGGACGTTGTATCTCGCCGGCGATGTATGGCCGCTGATAATACGGAATTATGCGATTCTCACAGGCTACGCAGTGCTGCTGCTCGGCCTCGCGCGCTTTGTTACCCGCAAGAAACTGGAGTGACCTCATGCTTGACCTCGCGCGCCGCATTATCAGCCTGTGCCGCAAGGAGTTTCTGGCCATCCTGAAGGATCCGGCCAACAGGGTCATTCTTGTCGTCCCGTCGCTGGTGGAAAGCTTTTTATTCGGCTACGCTGCCACTTTTGATCTCATCAACGTGCCCTATGCCTTGCTTGATCAGAGCCGCGGTGCTGCCTCTGTTGAATTGGTAGCGCGTCTGGATGGAACCGGTGTTTTTCAGCGGGTCGCAACCTTGCAAACACAGCGGGATATTGCGGGAGTGATCGATTCGCAGCAGGTCCTGATGGTGATACAGATCGGACCACGCTTCGAGCAGCAAGTGAATGCGGGCGAGCTTGCCCCGGTACAACTGATTCTCGATGCGCGCAACTCCAACAGCGCCGGCTCTGCCGCGGGGTATGTCGCTTCAATTATCGAATCCTATAATACGACATTAGGTGGCAACGCGAGGCAGCCCCTTACGGTTGAGGCACGTGCCTGGTACAACCCCAATCTGGAGACCCGCTGGAATCTGATGCCAGGCTTGATCGCCTCGCTCAGCATGATACAGACAATGTTGCTGGCGGCGCTCACCGTGGCCCGCGAGCGCGAGAACGGTACGTTCGATCAGTTACTGGTGACACCGTTTTCACCCATGGAAATCATGGTAGGCAAGGTGATTCCAATCGTTGCAATAGGCCTGCTGCAATCCACCATCGTCCTCCTGGTGTCGCTCTACTGGTTCGAGGTGCCGCTTGCCGGCTCGCTGGTAACACTCTATACCGGTTTGACGTTGTTCACGATTGCCAGCGTAGGGCTAGGTCTGGCGATTTCAGCGGTTTGTACCACTATGCAGCAGGCCATGCTCTATACTTTCATGCTGGTGATGCCGCTCATAATGCTTTCAGGCTTGACGACGCCGGTGCGCAACATGCCGGAATTTCTTCAGACTGTTACTCTGGCTAATCCCCTCCGCTTTGCTGTTGACCTGATGCAGCGCGTGTATCTGGAAGGGGCTGACTTGCTCATGGTCGGCTATGATCTGATTCCGCTCCTGATCATGTCGACAGTTACGCTGCCCTTCGCCGCATGGCTGTTTCGCAACCGGTTGCTGTGACCCGAAATCAAGCGCGCTGCAGGCGCTGTGAGCAGGACACTTTTGCTGTTTAGCCCTCTCCAGTATGGTCCCCGCTCATCCTTCCGATGACCATTGCTCTGTAAAAGGTTATACAGATAATGCGAATGTGGTTGTTATTTTACTTTCCTTGGCTATAAAGAATGGCAGTAGCACAAACCGAAGCATTGCTATCGCAGAGCGCTCCACTCATTTCAAATGACGGGGGAAGTCAAAAATGGAAAAAATTCTGGAAGTTCTTGATGTCGAGTTATTTGTTCTGGAAAATCATCCGCCTAAATTGCGAATTAGCGCGTCAGGAAATATACCGGGCGAGGGTTGGACCAATCCGCGGTTAGAACCTGTTGTCTTCATTCAGCCGCCGCCAGACGGCATTTATGATTTTGATTTTGTCGCTGATCCACCACATCAAGAACCTGCCACAGACGCAATTACGCCTATCGGTGTCGTTCACCTCTGGGACCCCCTGCCTCCCGGTGCAAAGGGGGTTCGGATACACGTCAAACACGATTCAAAAAAGGCATTGCTGGGCAATTCCGAACATCTGAAGAGAAATCCCAGCCTGGGCAATTCCGAACACCTGAAGAGAAATCCCAGCCGTTTTACATTTGTTGACCAGGAAGGCGTAAAACGCATCGTTTTTTTTCCTCAAGCATTAGGTCCATTGAGTGCGAAAGAAAAGCCACAAGAGGTCTCCCTCGAATATACAGGCCCGGAAGGCCATTTCGTATTTCGCGGAGCACAGATTACTCAGCAGCAAACAGTAGTGGGGGCGCTTATTTCAGTAAATTTCAGGTCCGGCGCTGCGGATGAACCCTCTTTGGATTTTGCGCTGGTTCTGCCGCCAGTTGAGCTGGGAGAAGAGTTGCGGCAGGCCTTCAAGACAATGGGCATCCTGATTCACGGCCGTGGCTTTGTCGTAGATCACCCCGGGGCTCAGCTCACGTACGACACCGTGAATCTTGAAGGTATAGCGGAATATATCCCCGTTCTCTGAATAAACTCGAAAGTCGGGTCAGATGAAGATGGACGTTTAAACGTTCATCTTCATCGTTATAGTTAAGGTTTAATCTGACACTGATTCGGCACGCTTCCATCAAATTCGGAGCCTCGAATCTCTAAAATCGTCTCTTAGCAGAGAGAAAATCATGAAAATTACCCGTAGCCCTGGAATCAAGGGCCTGATCCTGGTCGGATTCATGACCCGGCAAAAGAACCTTACTGGGAGCCTGACACATATTGGTTGGTGGCGTGAAAATGTATTGGCGCGTCCGAGCCCTTCCGTATCGCGCTCTTCTCGGGAGGTGATTGATTTGCTCCTGGGTCTGATGCCGTTATGTCCTTTCGTCCCCAAGACTGCTTAAACAAAAGCTGATCCAGTCCTATGGAAGAGCGTGCGTCCCTTGTTTTTTCGGGCCTGGGAGCGAGAAGAAGTGTGGAGGCAGCAAAACCATAAGTGTCATGCCTTCTTGATTTCAAGGGGATTATGTGGAGTCGTGCAGATGGGGCAGAAGCGGAAGACAGATATCATTTCATGCAAAGAGGCTCAGACACTGGCAGGACTTTTTGCCATTCGGGTCAACCGTACCCCGCGATCGATAGCGTACCGGCAATTTGATGGCGAGAGCGGGAAATGGCGGGAATACAACTGGCAGGAAATGGGTACGCGGCTGGCGCGTTGGAAGCGCGCGCTGGTGCGGGAGAATCTCGAACCGGGTGATCGTGTTGCGATCCTGCTGCGCAATTCCATTGAATGGGTCTGCTTTGATCAGGCTGCACTCGCTATCGGGCTCGTGGTGGTGCCTCTGTACCCCTCTGATGCGCCAGATAGCCTTGCCTACATTCTCGAGGATTCCGGCACCCGGTTACTTCTGGTAGGTACTCAAAAGCGCTGGGAAACGCTGGCTCCCCGATGCAAAGACCTTGCCGGATTAGGCAAGATACTATGTGTTGTACACCCTACAGCCGATGGTAGCGAGGGCAGAGTGCTGCAGGGTGTGGATGAATGGCTGAAGGAAGCAGATGAGCATGCCAGCGATCAGGAGGATGGGGGCAATTCTGGTAGCAAGGGCAAATTTCACTCGTCCAATCCTAACACGCTTGCCACACTTGTTTACACTTCCGGAACGACCGGCAAGCCCAAGGGTGTCATGCTCTCGCACCTTAATGTGCTTTGGGATGCGGAAGCAACACTTCAGGCTATATCCGGCTATCCGGAAGACGTCTATCTCTCACTTCTGCCGCTCTCCCATATGCTCGAGCGCACTGCGGGTTATTACGTTCCCCTCATGGCGGGGAGCAGCGTAGCCTATGCCCGTTCACTGAAAGATTTGCCGGAGGATTTGAAATCCATACGGCCTAGCATATTCGTCGCCGTGCCGCAGGTTTATGCGGGTATTCGCAATAAAATGAACCAGCAGGTGCAGGAAAGAGGACAGGTTGCCAAGTTGTTGTTCGATTGGACTGTTGCACTTGGCTGGGAACGCTTTACCGCTGTGCAAGGGCAGGGGAAGGAGCGACTATGGCACCGCGTTGTGTGGCTTATTCTGCGTCAATTGGTGGCTGACAAGGTGCTGGCCGCATTTGGAGGGAGGCTCCGGCTAGCCGTAAGCGGAGGTGGTCCACTCCATACGGATGTTTCCAGGCATTTCATCGGGTTGGGTTTGCCGCTTCTGCAAGGGTATGGATTGACCGAAGCTTCCCCCGTTCTGACAGCCAATCGCCTGCAGGACAATGTGCCGGAGTCAACGGGGAGTGCATTGCTTGGCGTAGAGCTTCGTATCGGCGAGCAGGATGAACTATTGGCCCGGAGTCCGGGAGTCATGCTGGGCTACTGGAACAGACCCGAAGAAACTCGCGCTGCGATTGATGCAGAGGGTTGGCTGCATACCGGTGATCAGGCACGTATTTCTGACAATCATGTTTTTATCAGCGGACGAATCAAAGAGATTCTGGTCACCTCCAGCGGTGAAAAAGTGCCGCCGGCAGATTTGGAGATGTCTATCATCCAGGAACCCTTGTTTGACCAGGTAATGGTGATAGGCGAGGGAAGACCCTATCTAACGGCCCTGGTTGTAGTGAACAAGGGGGAGTGGCGGAATCTTGCCTCCAGTCTCGGCCTGAAAGCGGACGAGGCCCAATCACTGACCCATTCGGCTACCCGCGCAGCCGCTGTGAAAAGGATCAAAGCAACCTTGCGGGGTTTCCCCAAATACGCCCGAATTCGGGCAGTACATCTGTCTCAGGAACCCTGGAAGGTGGAAGACGGCCTGCTGACACCCACCCTGAAACTGAAACGTTCAGAAATCGAAAAGCGCTTCGTGAGCCAGATTAATGAGCTGTATAAAGAAGTATAACCCTGATTAACGGCAGCAAGCTGCGTTGATCAGGGTTAACCGTTATAACCACTATTTCTGCTCACGCAGGCGATCCGCTTGATCTTCCAATTGGTCAGCACGATTCTCAGAGGAGTCACGGGCAGCTTCAGCAGCTTGCTCCGTACTCTCCGCATTCATACCGGGGTCTTGTCTTTCCATCCTGTCCGCGGTTGCTTCCCCCTCCTTCCGCACCACATCCGCCCTATCTTCCTTTGTATCGGCCTTCTGTTCCAATGATTGTTCCCGCGCTGCTTCCTGTTTGGATTTACAAGCGGGAAGCCCGAGCGCCAGCGCCAGCATCGTTGCGGTAAGAACAGGCTTCAGATAGCTCATGATGATTACCTCCTCCAGTTATTTTCGAGGTGTCACTATAGCCGCTACCGTTGTCATTTTTCTGTACGGTGGCGCACGCGATTGAGTAAAAAGACAGATTATTTCACTACTCCCCTATTTCATACCGGCATTTGCTTTCTTGAAGAATTCTGTACCACGAACGTAATCAGGCCGAGCCCTGCCAGCAGCAGAGCATAGGATTCGGGTTCTGGGATAGGAGAGATATAAGAGGCGCCGACTGAAGCGGAGCTGACATTCAAAATATCCAGTGCCCAATGCGAATCACGGCTACCGAAGTTTGTATAGCCGGTACCGTGGAAGCCATCAGCTAACAGGCGTCCATTGGCAAAGCTGATATATTGAGTGACGGTGGCAGTATAATTTCCAGCGGAGAGATCGCGCATCAGCAAAGAGTCCAAAGCATATCCGCTGACCGAATCGGGGACCAGATGGCTGTCATCATTCTGCCCGACCAAATTTCCCGATCCGTCAAATAATGCAACGATGGGATCGAATCCTCCTCGGGCAACCTCCGCTCCAGCGCCGTTCGTCCCTCCGGCGTAAGACCAGGTACGCAAGGTAACGTCAGACGTCGGCGCGGTCACGATAAAGTTGAACTCCTGTACCTCGTCATCATGTTCAAAGTTTCCCGTGAAAGAAAAATCGGCCGCGTTTACGCTACCAGTAATGAATCCCAGGGCAAGAATGGCGGTATGAATTTTTTTCATTCTTATTTCTCCTCAAGAAAGCTGCGCTGAATAACTTGATCTGAACCGGCAAAGGCCCTGTTAATGTTTATTAACTCACCGGTATCTTTTACCATGGAACAAAATTGAAATTTTTCAAGCTATATGAACCGTTTGGACTATTGTTATCTTCCGCCCAAAGTCGCAAATAGACCGGGATTTCATAACGAATAGGCTGGCAATTAACCAACCAAGTTAAAATATCCCCATCCTCTCCCTGGATACTATGTTCGATGGCGCACCGAGCCGCGCAGAGATAGAGTGTATTTGTGCTCGTCTATAGTCTCCGATAAGCAATTAGCCAGGTTGCTGGATTGATGGGCTCGTGTCCGCGGCAATCCCAACACCAGGATAAGTCCTTCCTCTACCTTGGGCCCCAACGATTCCGCGATTGCGGGAAGCGCCATTTTGTTTTTTATAACCGGAAGGAACAAACGATTCGCACAATCTGGCGAGGCAGCGGAATAGAACTTTTTCGGATTTTAATTGCAGCAGTGTAGCCGAGCCTATTGGAAGGCTCGTTTTCAGCCCTAGAGGAGAAGCGTATGCCGAAATGTGACGGATGCGGGAACGACTATGATAAAGCCTTTCAGATAGTCGTTTCGAATAAAACCTACACGTTTGACAGCTTCGAATGTGCCATCAACCAGCTTGCGCCCACATGTACGCACTGCGGTGTACGAATCATTGGGCACGGCCTGGAGAAAAGCGGGGCAATGTTCTGCTGCAATCATTGTGCAGAAAAAGAAGGTGTGACGGAACTGCGCGACCGCTCATAGAAAACCTCCTTCTTTCAATCTTGCCCTATTTCTATTCGGCCTTTTGGCTCTCCTGGTTTGGCGGCATGCAGCATGCGGCCCTTTGCCAACCTGTCGAAAGAACCTTGCAATGAAATCTTATATTGTTGCAGAAACGGCTTTGGGAGCTTTGAGACGCATCACTGTCTTCACAGCGCACATCTCGCATGAGGATAAACCCGCCAAGGCCGCAGTCAAAATGTGCCTCACACCCTGGTTGCGGTGGAACTTGCCGAAAAAAACTCTTCCACCTCAGCCAGATTGCGTGTGCGCTTCATGGGTGGCAGGCTCTGCCAGATTTTCCTGCCATAGGGCCTGCTGATCAGGCGTGGATCGCAGATCATCAGTACACCACGGTCGGTTTCATCCCGGATCAATCTGCCGGCTCCCTGTTTCAGATTGATCACGGCGCGCGGCAATTGATACTCCATAAAGGCATTACGGCCTTCCTTGTTGATTTTGTCGATACGTGCGGCAAGCACCGGGTCATCGGGAGGAGCGAAAGGAAGCTTGTCGATCACCACCAGGGATAATGCTTCCCCACGCACATCCACGCCCTCCCAGAAGGATTGGCTGCCAATCAGGATCGCGTTGCCCATCTTCCGGAAGCGCTCCAGCATGTGGGAGCGCGAACCCTGGCCTTGCAGCAGCAGAGGATAGTCGAGTCTTTCCTGCCTGAGTGCCTCCAGCAGCAGTTCATATGTCTTTTGCATGGCACGCAGGCTGGTGCACAGGAAAAATGCCCTTCCCCGGCTGGCCTTCAATACCGGCAGCGCTGCCTTCACCACTTCTTCCGTATATCTGCTGCTGTTCGGTTCCGGGATGCCTGTGGGAACATAGAGCAAAGCCTGATGGGCAAAATCAAAAGGACTCTCCCAGCACGCGGAATGCGAAGGGATGGTTCCCGTATTCAGCCCCATTTGATCATTGTAATGAGAGAAGTCACCCTTGACTGAAAGAGTTGCGGAAGTAAATATCCACGCGCGCGGAGGTCCGCCTAATTGCTTGTTGAATATTTCCGCAATGGAAAGCGGGGTGGCATTGAGTTGCAATGCCTGGCTGAATACTTCCACCCACCGCACGAAGCCTTCGGCTTCAGCCTGCTCTTGCCAGCGTTTTATGCGGCTGGCGATTTCCCGCGAACGCTGCCAGCAATTTTCCAAGCTATCCGAGCGTTCAGCCTGCTTTTCGAGCAGATCGACCAGATTGCCCAGTTTTTCCTGCAAATCACTCAGCGCGCCGGCAAATTTTGCGTTTGCCTTGATTGCAGCCACTGGCATGCGCGTGTTCTCACCTTCCACAGTCAAGCGAAAATCGCGCGCGGCCTTTTCCATTGCCGCAATAGCAGGGGGTAGGGGAGCAAAATCTTTTGCGCTCCGCAGTGCTTCCGCCTCGCTGTCCCGGGCCAACTCCAGCAATTGGCTAGTGCTGACCGATTCCCCAAAGAAGAGGCTGGCTGTTTCCGGTAACTGGTGAGCCTCATCAAATATTACTGTATTGCAGGCGGGGAGCAATTCCGACAACCCCTCATCACGTAGCATGACGTCGGCAAAGAACAAATGGTGGTTTACCACCACCACATCTGCTGACAGGGCCTGTTTGCGTGCTTCCATGACAAAACAATCCTTGTAGTGCGGGCAATTCGAACCAAGGCAATTGTCGCGGGTGGAGGTGACGTGCTGCCAGACGGACGCATTTTCTGGTACTTCACTCAAACCGCTCTTGTCGCCGCTCTTGCTGACCTTGGCATAGCGTTCAATCAGGTTCAGATACTTCACCTCTTCGCGGCTGACGAGGGCAGGGCGGCTTTCCTGAAAGGTACGTTCCAGATGATAGTGACAAACGTAATTTGCCCGTCCCTTCAATAAAGCCACGGTAACCGGAACCTTGAGCGCGCTGCGCACGGTAGGAATGTCACGGTTGAACAGCTGGTCTTGCAGAGTCTTTGTCCCGGTGGAAATAATCACCTTTCCACCTGTCAGCAAGGCAGGCACCAGATAGGCGAAGGTTTTGCCTGTGCCCGTCCCGGCCTCGGCAATCAGGATCGTGTTGGAGACAATGGTATCAGCAATTGCCTGAGCCATTTTCCTCTGCTGTGAACGCACTGTATAACCTGGCACACTACAGGCCAGAGCACCGTCGGCAGAGAAAAAAGAATTGATATCAGGCATGGAAGGGATCAATCAACCTTCCACCATGATATCGCAGTGTCAGGAATAAGGCATCCTGGCTATAGGTATTGCAAGGGCAGAGGGCTATAACTGGAGTGATTTATGCGGGCTAAGGCAGATCAAGACAGGCTGAGGCAATTAAGGCAGGCTAAATGACCCGCTGTAGCGAGGCAGGGGCACTCCATCAGCGCTTCCTTATTGATCCGGCCAGAAAACACTATGAATCTCGTCATTCCGGGCCTGACTCGAATCCAGTCCAAACCAATAATGACGTACTTTGAACATGCTGCATACCGGGTTTCGCCGGTATGACGCTTGTACTGTTTGCTCGCCGAATTAATAGGTACGCCGCTTACAGTTATTTTATACTGTTGTTGACCCTGGTTCCGAATGGTTTGGGAAAATATTCAGGTCTGTGCGATAAGAGTCCCGCTTTTCATGAAAGCGCCCTTTCCTGATTACCTCAGGTTTTTCCGGTGCTCTTTCATGACGAGCATCCAGAGCGCCCTGATGTGATTTATCCCAAAACGTCCAGCATAGGGGATCGCTGTAGAAGTCTCTTTTCTGCGCCATATTGCGCGCCAGCTGATTAAGCGTCCCGATGCTGAGCAGCGCAAAGATAACCAGAATTATCAGCGGGAACCACCTTTTTAGCAATGATACCTCCATGGCGTATGCCGGACTGTTTTTATATCATCGATTAAAGGCCGTTTTAACGATAGGATAGCACACAGGATTTCGTCACCGGGCCTTATTTCCTGCGAGTTACTCGCATACATAAAGGCAATGCCAAAAGATGCCTTGCGGTACCCTCAATTACTCCAGTTATTGGTTTGTTGTGGATTGGAAACCCCACCGGCTGCCTGGTGTGAAGGCACAACGTAACCCTCCTGTTCGAGCCTTGCTGCTATTTGACGATGCAGGGCTGCTTTGCCAAGGCTTGCCTTGGCTGCGTGCTCATACCTCTGCATCAACGCCCAGGTATGCGATTGCTGATCCTGCGCCAGCCGTCCGTATAGATAGCTTTTTTCCTGATAATGATCGAGCAGTTTTCGTTGCTCGTTTGCTCTCGTACGCATCTCTTCAGCCAGATTCTCAAATTGCTTTGTCAAAGCATAATGATCCTTATATGTTCTGGCCTTCTCCACCGTCTTCAGGAGAGCAGGACTGTTGACAGCTTCATATGGACTCATGGGGGCGCATGAAGCCAATAGCGCGAGCATGAATACAATCGCTGGAAGACTTCTTGTTGTCATACGGGCGCCTGAGCTGAAGCTGAGTTGAACCGGGGAAATGCACGATGCGGACGTTCTGCTTACGGAATAGGGTATCAATCGCAGGAGTACTTTGTCAACTTCTTTATGTCTAAAGTGTCTCAACCCTCAAGGAAGATGTAAAATAGAGGGTGGGACAGGTGAAACAAAAATAAAGATGAGCATTAAAACCAGAACCCAACATAGCTTTTGAAAGTCATAACTTGTTTATTGCGCGGGATATGCCTCTAGAATGAGGCAGTCAGACTGCGCAAAATGAATGCGGTGGCGTCTCAAGGTTTTGAGAAGGCAGGGAGTGATTCCGCTGGTATTGCATCTGACGGGAGGAGATGCATCCTAGCCCCTTTAACGGATCATGACGGCGAGACGCCGCCGCTCCCGTTTGATGGACTCCCGGAGGGAGTAGCGCGATTGAAATGAAAGTGTTTCCTGAAAGGCTACGCGTACAATAAAACAGTACGCCTATGTCGCCAGCAGACCTTCTTCTATGAATGAGGCGGTAAATGTTGAGATGATTTGCGGATCCGGCAAAATCAGGTGTTCGTTCTTGTCTTTATAATCCAGTCGGCTGAGCATGTCCTTGATGACATTCAGCCGGGTCAACTGCTTGTCATCCGCATGCACGATGATCCAGGGTGTAATCAGATTATGCGTATGCATCAACATCTTGTCGCGCGCTAACGTATATTCATCCCATTTTTCGAGAGCATACTCGTCGAGCGCGCTGATTTTCCATTGAGCCAGAGGGTCTTTTCTGCGCTGGCTCAGCCTTTTTTCCTGTTCAGGTTTACTGATATCGAGGTAGTACTTGAGAAGTTTGATACCGGAGCGTCTGAGCATGAGCTCGAACTCGACCACTGAACCCATGAATTCTTCATACTCGGTATCGGTACAAAAACCCATTACCTTCTCCACACCCGCCCGGTTGTACCAACTGCGATTAAACAGCACAAGCTCCTGCGCTGCGGGAAGGTACTGGACATAACGCTGGAAATACCATGTATTGCGGTCGCGGTCCGAGGGTTTGCCGAGTGCCACAACGCGCGTTTCACGCGGACTCAGGTGCTCGGTGATCCGCTTGATCGTGCCATCCTTGCCGGCGGCATCCCGCCCTTCCAGGATGATCAGAATCTTGTCGTCGCGTTCGATGAAGTGTCGTTGAAGCTTGACAAGTTCAATCTGGAGTTTATATAGCGTGTCCTCATAGTCTTCCTTGGATATTTCGGGCGCACGTGCTTCTTTTTCCTTCTTGCCTTCCTTTTTGTTCTCCTTCTTGTCTTCCTTTTTGCTCATGGTCAGGTATTTCTCCGTGCAAAATCCGAATCGCCAGAGGATGCGAAGACATCGATTGTCGATAGGATAGAGTTCAACTTGAATTTATCTAGCCTTCTACTATGATAGATCAACAGTTGTTGAAGAATTGGAATGACAGGATATGGATTTTCCTTTATAACACGTAACTCTTGTTCTGACAGGATAGATGCCTCATACTGGATAATATGATGCTGCGCGTGCGCACATTCCTATCGATTCTGATTATCTTGTCGCTGCCCCTGCAGAGCGCTCTAGCCGCTATCATGCCGCTATGCGCTCAAGCCAGAAATATATCTGTATCTGGGGGACCTGAAAATCAAATTGATCATGAAGTTCCCACCTGCCCCTTGCATGACAGTAGCGATCACAAACAGCCGGACGGGCAGCCGGGTGGTGGTAACGCAGAGGGCGGGACGGATTTGACCCTTTCCTGCGATGGGGTCGTTTGCCATATAACCGGTAATGGTCTGCCACCTGCGGCGTCTGTACTCAATCTTCCTGGTGGATTTTCTTACGCCATCTTGTCCATTTCTCGCCTTTCCTCGTTGGTCCTTCAGCAGCCGCAACGACCTCCTCTAGTTTAATCTCTTACTCGTATTAAACCAGCAGCCGGACGGCAGGTCTTTTGCTGCTCAGCGTTTTTGTATGGGTCGTTTGCCCCCGACGAAAATTCCGCCGGCTATTTTTCTATTGCTGAATCGGTAAATCCCGGTGGTTACATATTTTCAAGGAGGTCAGGAGGATTATGTCACTCTTTGCTGCGCTGCAACTAGCGCCAATACTTGCGTGCTTATCTGCCCAGGCACTTGGAGCTCAACCGGCTCCGATTGATTCCAGGCAAATTGCCCTTTCGATGATGTATGAGCCCGTACTATTTAATGATCGGCTATTCCCCAGGCAGAACTTTGGACCGGCAAAGGGCAACCAAACAATGATTGCGAGTGCGTCCGAGGCTACAAAGCCGGCTACACCTGCAAATCTTATTCCCGGCAGGGGAATAGTAGTGAAGCTTGATCGGGTCAATGCCCTCGTCAGGATAAACCATGACCCTATCTCCGTCCTGGATTGGCCCAGGATGACAATGTCTTTTCGTCTGAGGGAGAGCGCTCTGACTGAACAGATCAAGGAAGGCGATGTAGTGGAATTCTTCCTCGAAAAATCAGGTTCAGATTACATCATCGTCAAATGGCGGAAGCAAGCTCCAACAGGACCGGTGAGCTTGCGATGATTCCCATCCGAATCATCGCCCCCATGCTTGCCGCCGTCATGCTTTCTACAATTGCCCATGCGGAAGTTTCGCCCCAGGCAGGTAGAGGAGAGTCTGCACAGGCTGCTCCCGAACAATTTGCGGAAGCCTTTACGGCGGCAAATCCTCAAAACTCGGCTTCCCTGACCACCCTGATTGCGGAAGCCCTGGAGAATAATCCGGAAATCCAGGCCGCGCTGCGGGAACGGGAAGCAGCCCAGCAGAGAATATTGCCTGCGGAAGCACTGGATGACCCTGTTCTGGAAGCAGGGGTGATCAACGCCCCGTTGGCATCTTCCACTTTTAACCGTGAGGACATGACCATGAAAATGATCGGCCTGTCCCAGCGATTCCCTTTTCCAGGGAAACGCGGTTTGCGTAAAGATGTCGCCGCCAGGGATGCAAAGGCTATCGAATATGGTTACCAGGAGACTGTGAACCGTGTCGTGCGCGATATCAAGGTCACGTATCTGGATCTGGGCCTCACCCTTGAAATGACCCGCCTGGTTGAAAAAAACAAGCTCATCCTGGAAGAACTTCTCCATATTGCTGAAGATCACTATGCGGTAGGGCGAGGAAACCAGGCCGATGTGCTAAAGGCCCAGACGCAGGTATCCAGAATGACGGATGAACTGCTGAAGCTTGCAAGAGAAAGACCGGTAATCGAAGCCGAGCTGATACGCGCGCTCGGCTGGAGCGGGAATAAGCCGCTGCCAGTGCCCGCACCCCCGCAATTGCGCGAGGAAACCCTGAGCCTGGAATCGTTGCTTGAGGCCGCTCTGACCCAACGCCCGCAATTGTTGGCACTGCAAAGTCTCGTTGCCCGCAACGGCAAAGCGCTGGAACTTGCGCGCAAAAATTATTATCCCGACTTCGATGTACGCATGTCCTACGGGCAGCGTGACAACATGCTGGACAACAGCCGGCGGCCGGACATGGTGAGTCTGACAGTGGCGATGAACCTCCCTGTGTGGCGGGGCAACAAACTCCAGCCACGCGAAGCGGAGTCGCTGGCAATGCGGGATCAGGCTCTGAGCACTTATGAAGCGCAACGCAATGAGGTGGCAGCAAGACTGCGCCAGCAGACAGCGCTGGCCGAGCAAAGCCTGAAGTCCGCGCGGCTCTACCAGACAGCCATCCTGCCGCAGGCCCGGCTTACCGTCGAATCCACCCTGGCGGCTTATCGGGTTAACCGGGTAGATTTCATGACACTGCTCGACAGCCAGATGACAGTGTTCAACTCCGAAATCAGCCTGACGACGACCATAGCAGGTTACAACAAGGCGCTCGCGGAGATCGATCTGCTCGCGGGTAAATCACCAGTCAACTTATCACCCACCCCCGGGGGGTCCATGTCAAGGGAGCCCATGTGAAGCTCGCCATCAAGTCAATAGCTTTTGTCGCTCTGGCTGCAACCTTGCTTGGCGCAGGGTACTGGTGGGGTGCAACCCGGCCTTCGACCTCTGCGGCTAATGTCTCGAGTGCGGTTTCAGCCGATGGTAAGCCTGATAGGAAGGTTCTCTATTACCGCAACCCCATGGGTCTGGCGGACACTTCGCCGGTACCCAAAAAAGATCCCATGGGCATGGACTATATACCTGTTTACGAAGGCGAGGAATCCGCTTCCGCCGATGCGGCAGTCAAGATCAGCATCGACAGGATACAAAAACTGGGAGTAAGAACTGAGCAGGTTGGCATGCGCGAACTCAGTCGCACCGTAAGGGCAGTAGCGACAGTGCAGGCGGATGAACGGCGGCTGCATATCGTGGCGCCCAGGTTCGAGGGATGGATCGAGCGGCTCCACGTCAATACGACGGGGCAAGCGGTTAGAAAGGGCGATCCGTTAATGGACGTGTATAGTCCCGACCTGATCACGGCACAGCACGAATATCTCATCGCCCGTAGAGGAACAAAGGACGTGGAGGATGGCGGCCTTGAGGTTCAGGCGGGGATGGAACGGCTGACTGAGAGTGCCTTGCAGAGACTGCGCAACTGGGGCATATCGGAGGCTGATCTACAGACACTCCGGCAAGAAGGTCATATCCGACAATATCTCACATTGCGTTCCCCAGTGAACGGCATTGTGTTGGATAAGTCCGTTATTCAGGGGCAGCGCTTCATGGCGGGAGAAACGCTGTATCGGATCGCCGATCTCTCCAGAGTATGGATGCTCGCAGACGTGTTTGAGCAGGACCTTGCCATGATACACCTGGACGAGACTGCCACCATCCGGGTTGAGGCCTATCCGGACGAGATATTCACGGGCGAAGTGACGTTCATATATCCCACGGTCAATCCGGAAACCCGCACCGCCAGGGTGCGCATCGAGTTGCCCAATCCGCAAGAGCTGCTGAAACCGGCGATGTATGGGAAAGTGGAGTTCGTTTCAATCCAACATAAAGACAGAGTGCTCGCCGTCCCCGAATCGGCCGTACTCGATGCTGGTAACAGGCAGTCTGTGCTGGTGGATCTCGGTGAGGGCAGTTTTGAACCGAGACTCGTGAAGCTGGGCAAGCACGCGAATGGCTATGTGGAAGTTCTGGATGGGCTGAAGGCCGGGGAAATGGCTGTGGTAAAAGCCAATTTCCTCATCGATGCTGAAAGTAATCTCAAGGCTGCACTGAGCGGTTTTGACCGCAGCAGCCAGGACTTAATGCCTGGCGAAGTGAGGGAGAGACACCAGCTCGCCCCTGGCTCATCCGGGACTGTACCAACTGTACCTTTACCCCCGTCTCCATCTTCACCGCTGAGTCATAGCGGGGAGGGTGTCATCGAAGCGATCGACGTGACCAATACAATGGTAACCCTTGCTCATGGGCCAATCACAAGCTTAAGTTGGCCGGCGATGGTAATGGATTTCAAGGTTCTGAATCCCGCATTACTACGAACATTGAAACCCGGCCAGGAGATTGCTTTCGAGATAATGGAAGCATCGCCGGGTGAGTACGTCATCGTTCGTATACAGTCACAGGACAGTGCTACCGCTGCCAAGCAGGGAAAGAAGCACTGAGATGGTCGGCAATATCATCGAATGGTCGGTGCGGCACCTCTTCCTGGTGCTGGTGGGGACATTCTTCGTAATAGCCTGGGGCGTATATTCGGTATGGAAGACACCTGTAGATGCAATTCCCGATCTTTCGGACGTGCAGGTCATCATTTATACGGAATATCCGGGCCAGGCGCCCCAGGTAGTCGAAGATCAGGTTACCTATCCGCTCACCACTGCCATGCTGAGTGTACCGAAATCCAGGGTAGTGCGCGGTCTCTCCAGTTTTGGCGTGTCGTTCGTATACGTCATCTTCGAGGATGGCACAGACATCTATTGGGCACGCTCACGCGTATTGGAATACTTGAGTTTTGCAACTGCTCGCCTGCCCAGGAATATAAAGCCTTCACTTGGTCCGGACGCCACCGGAGTAGGCTGGGTCTATCAATATGCCGTGACTGCAAAGAACCGTACCCTTGACGAGTTGCGTGCCATCCAGGATTGGTTCTTGCGTTATCAGCTAACCGCGGCGGAGGGCGTGGCGGAAGTGGCCAGCGTAGGCGGGTTTGTACGAAGCTATCAGGTTACGGTGAATCCGCAGCAGCTACAGGCTTACGGCATCCCGTTAAAGACCGTGTCCCAGGTTATCGCTGCCAGCAATCGCGATGTGGGAGGACGGGTGATCGAGCTCGCGGAGACAGAATATGTGGTGCGCGGCAAAGGCTATTTACGTGGGATAGGCGATCTCGAAAAACTTGTCGTCAAGGTGGAGAAGGGCACGCCGGTGCTGTTGCGCGACATTGCCCGGGTGGAACTGGTTCCTGAGGAACGTCGCGGCATAGCCGAGCTTGACGGCGAAGGAGAAGCTGTCTCGGGTATTGTAGTGGCGCGGCATGGCGAACATGCTCTCGATATCACACGCAACCTCGAAAAGAAGCTCGCCGAGATCATGCCGGCCCTGCCGGAAGGTGTTTCAATTCGGTCCCTCTACGATCGTTCAGATCTGATTCACCGTGCCATCACGACGCTGCGTGAAGTGTTGATCGAGCAGATCATTATTGTGGCGCTGGTTTGTGCGGTCTTCCTCATGCATGTGCGGAGTGCCCTGGTGGCGATCATCATGCTCCCCATCGGCGTACTCATCGCTTTCATCGCAATGCGGTTCCTCGGCATCAATTCCAATATCATGAGCCTTGCGGGCATCGCTCTTGCGATTGCGGAAATGACCGATGCGGCAATCGTCATGATCGAGAATACACACAAACATCTTGCGCGCGTTGGCCCGGAAGTTTCAAGTGCAGTACGCAAAGATGCCGTCATTGATGCCTGTAAGGAAGTTGGTCCATCGCTGTTCTTCAGCCTGTTGATCATTACCGTGTCGTTCCTGCCTGTGTTTACCCTTGAAGCGCAGGAAGGGCGCATGTTTCAGCCACTGGCCTATACCAAGACTTTCGCCATGGCGGGTGCCGCCTTGCTTTCGATCACCCTGGTTCCAGCCTTGATCCTGCTTCTGATCCGCGGCCGCATTCCGCGTGAGCAGGATAATCTGCTGAGCCGTTTCATGATCCGTGCCTATCATCCGGTAGTGGGTTGGGTGATGCATTGGAAAAAGACAATCATTCTGACAGCGCTTGCTGTGCTTGGGATAACCATTTATCCCGCACTCAAGCTGGGCACGGAGTTCATGCCGCCATTGAATGAAGGCACACTTCTTTACATGCCAGTGACTTTGCCGGGCATTTCCGTGACGAAAGCGGCTGAGATATTGCAGACGCAGGACAGAATCATCAAAAGCTTTCCGGAGGTGGCATCAGTGCTCGGCAAAGCGGGGCGGGCCAATACTGCAACCGACCCGGCGCCGCTGGAGATGGCTGAAACCATCATCAACCTGAAACCGGAGGCTGAATGGCGCTCCGGGATGACCGTGGATAAATTGATCGCTGAAATGGACCAGGCGCTCCAGATGCCCGGGGTCAGCAATGCCTGGACCATGCCGATCAAGAATCGGACCGACATGCTTGCCACAGGCATACGCACGCCAATTGGCGTCAAAGTGTTCGGCAAGGATCTGGATGAAATCGAAATTCTTGCCCGACAGATCGAGACAACGGTAAAAACGGTGCCTGGAACGACGAGTGTCTATGCGGAACGCATTACCGGCGGTTATTACCTCGATATCGAGCCGGACCGCATGGCGCTCGCGCGCTATGGGCTGGCCATAGGTGACTTGCTGGATGTAATCTCGGTGGCACTGGGCGGCGAAACGGTAACCACCACCGTGGAAGGGCGGGAACGCTTCGCTGTCGCCGTGCGCTATCCGCGTGCATTACGCAGTGATCCCCAGGCAATCGCTACCCAGGTGCTGATACCCACCGTGGACCAGGCAATGGTTCCGCTCGGGCAACTCGCGCGGGTGAAACTCCTCCAGGGCCCACCGAGTATCCGCACGGAGAACGCGCTGCTGTCGGCTTACATCTTCGTCGATATTCGCGACCGCGACATCGGCAGCTATGTCGCGGAAGCCCAGCAAGCAGTACGTGAGCAGGTGCGGTTTCCGCCGGGATATTACGCAACTTGGAGTGGCCAGTTCGAATATATGGAACGTGCTGTCGAGAAGCTGAAGGTGGTCGTGCCGCTCACGGTCCTGATCGTATTCCTGCTTGTATATCTGAACTTTCATCGACTCACCGAGACGCTGATCGTCATGCTTTCGGTTCCTTTTTCCTTGGTCGGCGGCATCTGGCTCATGTATCTGTTTGGCTACAACATGAGCATCGCAGCGGCGGTTGGCTTTATCGGGCTCATCGGTATCGCGACTGAAACAGGAATGGTCATGCTCACTTTCCTCGATCGGATGTTGGCGAATGTCACGGCGACGCGACAAGCCGCAGGCGAAAAAGTTACCGTTGAAGATCTTTACGAGGCAGTGATCCAGGGCGCGGTATACCGGATACGTCCGGTGATGATGACCATCGCGGGAAGCGTCGTTGGACTGCTTCCCGTCATGTTCAGCACGGGCACGGGATCCGAGGTGACACGACACATAGCCACTCCCATGGTGGGCGGAATGGTTTCCACTACAGTACTGACGCTGGTTGTATTTCCGGCCGTCTTTGCTCTGGTCAAGGGAATCGCTGTACGGTAATCATTCCGAGCCTGATGGCCCGGCAGCATTGTCGACTCACAGCTCTCCCACCACCGCCAAAGCGCCGGGAGGAAACAGGAGAATCAGACGAGCCTAACGTTTTGAGGTTGGTAGCAACTCTCACCGTCATATCAAACTCAATGGGAGTTTTCACATAGGAAGTATGGTTCTGTTGCAAAAAATAAGAAGTATGGTGCACTCTTATGTTTTTCAGGGCACCTGTACGGACCTTGGCTACGCCCCTTACAATGAGTCCGAGAAGGGGCAGGCCCTTCGGGTTCGTTCAACAGGGAGAGATGTCATGAAAAACCCATTCTCGTGCAGCTTGATCGTTTTTGCTTTCCTCGCAGGATGTTCTACGATGGATTATGCTGCGGATGAACATGAGGGCAAGGCCCTCCAGGAATTGAGTCTGGCAGTCAGAAGCGCTGAAAATGAGGACACAGGAGGCGTTATCGCTCATACTGAAAAAGCGAAAAAACACCTGATCGAGGAAAACCACGAACATCCCTATACCCAACCGTTCATATCGATATATGGGCAGTTTCCGAAAGCGGAACATGATATGGAGACATTCGAAGAAATGGATAAGGCGATCGGGGAAGCGAAAAAAGGGCACTTTACAAGAGCCGCGGAGGCAGCCAGAAGAGCTTCTGTTCATCTGAAACAGAAAGCCCGGTCGAAATAGCATGGAACGAGAAGAAGATCCGCTCTGGTACAAGGACGCCATCATCTATGAATTGCACGTCAAGACATTCTTCGACAGCAATGGCGACGGCATAGGAGATTTTTCGGGCCTGATCTCCAAGCTCGACTATCTGGCGGAACTGGGCGTCACCGCGCTCTGGCTTCTTCCATTCTATCCATCTCCGGGACGGGACGACGGTTACGATATTTCCGATTACCACAGTGTGCACCCGGATGTCGGCACTTTGGAGGACTTCCACCGGTTTATCGCGGAAGCTCATGGCCGGGGTTTGCGCGTAATCACGGAACTGGTGCTCAACCATACTTCCGATCAGCATCCGTGGTTTCAGGCAGCCCGCCGCGCCCCGCCGGGGTCCGTCAAGCGCGACTATTACGTATGGAGCGACGACAACACCCGGTACAGGGGTGCGCGCAGTATTTTCACGGACACAGAGGGATCCAACTGGGGATGGGATGATATTGCCAAAGCCTATTACTGGCACCGCTTTTTTTTTCATCAGCCAGACTTGAATTTTGACAACCCGCATGTCTTTAACGCCATGATGCATGTGATGCGGCTCTGGCTGGATGCGGGTGTCGATGGCATGCGGCTGGATGCCATGCCCTATCTGTGCGAGCGCGAGGGGACCACCTGCGAAAACCTGCCGGAGACTCATGCGGTGATCAAACGCATGCGTTCCGAACTGGATAAACACTACCGCAACCGGGTGTTCCTGGCTGAGGCGAACCAGTGGCCGGAAGATGTACGCGAGTATTTTGGCGATGGCGACGAATGCCATATGGCTTTCCATTTTCCACTCATGCCGCGAATGTACATGGCTATTGCGCGCGAAGATCGTCACCCCATTGTAGAGATCATGGAGCAGACACCAGACATCCCCGAGAACTGTCAGTGGGCCGTGTTTCTGCGCAACCACGACGAACTGACATTGGAGATGGTCACCGATCGCGAGCGGGACTATCTTCACCAGACATATGCAATCGATCCCCAGGCCCGCCTGCATCTCGGTATTCGACGGCGTCTGGCGCCACTGATGGACAATGACCGGCACCGAATTGAATTGATGAATCTGCTGCTCATGACCATGCCGGGGTCGCCCGTGCTCTACTACGGAGATGAGATCGGCATGGGAGATGACCTCCTCCTCGGTGATCGCAACGGTGTGCGCACACCCATGCAGTGGTCAGGGGGGGCTAACGGCGGCTTTTCCACAGCCGATTCTCAACAGCTTTTCCTGCCGGCCATCGTCGATCCCGTATATGGTTTTGGTGCAGTGAACGTGGATTCACAGGCGCGTAATTCGTCATCCCTGCTCAACTGGATGAAGCGCCTGATTGCGATGCGCAAGGCGCACCGAACCTTTGGCCGGGGCACGCTGCGTTTTTTGCGGCCTGGCAATCGCAAGATTCTTGCCTATCTGCGTGAGCATGAGGATGAAACGATTCTGTGCGTGGCTAATCTGTCCCGAGGCGCGCAGCCAGTAGAACTGGATTTAAGCCAATTCAAGGGAAGGGTACCGGTTGAATTGATGGGTCGCACGGCATTCCCGCCCGTGGGTGAACTGCCGTATCTGCTCACCTTGAGCGCTCATGGCTTTTATGCTTTTCGCCTGGCAGCCGACGTGGCTGCCCCTGCCTGGCATGAGGAGCGGCAGGTATCGCCGGATCTGCCTGTCCTTGTGCTCATGGAGTCGGGTTGGGGCACACTGTTGAACCGGGGCGATGGTAGCGGGGGCATGAAAGACCTGATGGCTCGCCGTGCCCGCGAGCAGCTCGAGGGGCAGATCATGCCACGCTTCTTTTATTCCCAACCCTGGTTTTTGATGAGGAACCTTCCCGTCAGAAAATTTGAACTTGGGGAGATGCACGAGTGGTCGACAGAACAGGGAAGCTGGCTGCTGGTCATCGTTGTTTTAACGCTGGCCAATGGTGAGGCCTATCGTTTTGCCGTACCTCTGGCGCGCGTCTGGGAGGACGAAGATGAGGCGATTGTGAGCACGCTGCTGCATGCCACACTTGCAAAAGTACGACATCACGCGCGAACAGGCGTGCTGTTCGACGCATTCTGGGATGATGACTTCTGCCGCGCCATCGTCTCCAGCATGCATGATGGCTCAGCACTCGTGTTTGATGATGGGCAAGTGTCTTTCCATGCAACCAGCGCTTTTCCCGGGCAGGTGGTTTCAGGCGCATCAGCAACAGTGACGTGGACAGTTTCGGAGAGAGGGCGATTGTTCGTGAACATGGGCGACCGACTGATACTGAAAGGATACCGCTGGCTTCTTCCCGGCGTGCACCCCGAGTTGGAGATGTCGCGTTTTCTGACGGAGACCGCCAAATTTACCCACATGGCGCAACTGGCAGGTACCGTGGAGTACATGGACGGCGAGGGACGCAATTCCACTCTGGCAATCCTCGAGCACTATGCCGAGAATCAGGGTAGCGGCTGGGCTTATACGCAGGACTATCTGCAACGCTACCTGGATGAGTTCCGCACACAACAAAAGCGTCCCATTGATGCGCGGCATGCTGCCTACATGACCCTTATCAATACACTAGGATTGCGTACGGCTGAATTTCACCAGGCACTTGCGCAGCCGGATGCAAGCGGCGCCTTCGGCGTCGAGCCCATTACCATCGAAGATCTTGCAGAGTGGGTGAACATCGTACGCGCGCAGATGGATGAAATGTACAAATTGCTGGAAGCGAAATGGCCGAATCTGCTCGACCCCGCCCAGGCGATCGGTAAAGATCTTTTATCAGCCCGGCCGAAATTCTACCGTCGTATCACCCGGGTGGCAGCCATACATCCCGAGGCCTTGAAGGCACGCTGCCACGGAGACTACAGCCTGCGTCAGGTGTGGCTCTCGAACAATGATTTTCTGATTACGAATTACGGCAGTGGACCCGAACGCGCATGGCGTGAGCGCCGCTGGAAACATAGTCCTCTCCGCGATGTGGCAGGCATGCTGTTTTCGTTTTCCGAGGTGGCGGCAGCGGCACTGGAGCATGTGACGGATCAATATCCGGAATCAACCGCTATGCTTGCACAACAAGCTGATAAATGGCAGGCGCTTGCCAGCGCCGATTTCTTCAAAAGCTATCGCAGGGCGATGAAGGGAAATTCCCTGTTTCCTGCTGATACCGGAGTAACCGATGCTTTGGTTACACTCTTCATGGTGGAAAAAGCTGTTGCCAGCGTGAGTAACGCGCTCGTGCAACAATCGAAGTCAGCCGATGGAACCATGCAGCGGCGGATGCGGTTG
>Ga0134128_10001068_pt1 | contig 36620 bp, 22 predicted proteins | sample KB31754_FD_96462 | JGI IMG/M metagenome (GOLD analysis project Ga0134128, IMG submission 96462) | Terrestrial soil microbial communities with excess Nitrogen fertilizer from Kellogg Biological Station, Michigan, USA - KB3-175-4 | ecosystem: Environmental > Terrestrial > Soil > Unclassified ...
CGCGATGTGGCTGCGAAATCCCCGGGGCACTGTCCCCAAATCTTCCGCCACCACCATGGCCCGGTGCCGCCGGGATTCCCGCACCAGCAGCGCCAGCATTTCGTCGCGGGGATAGTGAAGATAGACGCCATCGCCGGCGGAGGCCCCTTCCGGAATCACCCAGATGCGTTCCAGCCCCATGGCATGGTCCAGTCTTATACCTCCGGCATGGCGCATCGCGCTTCTGAGCGTGCTGACGAAACCGTCGAATCCGGTGCGGCGAAGCGCCAAGGGCGAGAAATTGGTCAAGCCCCAATTCTGGCCCCTGGCGTTGAACAGATCAGGCGGGGCGCCGATGGCAAGGCCGCTAAGGACCTCATCAGGAGCGCTCCAGGCGTGGCTGCCGGCAGGGTCCATGCCCACCGCCATATCGGCGATGAGGCCGACGGCCATTCCGGCAGTCCTGGCATCCTGTTGCGCCTGCGCAAGGCCTTCATCGGCGCGCCATTGCGCATAAAGGTGAAATGCCACCTCGTTATCGTCAGGTGACAGCACACCGACCGCAGGGCTGCGGGAATCCCGGTACGGCAGCGGCCAGTTTCGCCAATGGTTCAATCCCTGTTTGCGGAAGCGCGCGTCCAGCACTTCGAAGCGGGCATGATCGAGAAGTCGCGAACCGCCTTCCTGCACAAAAACACGATATGCGGCCTGGTTTTCCGTGGCGCGGAACCTGGCAAAGCTTTTGCGCAAATCCGTCCATTTTCGTGCGGATGCGCGTGGCCAGTCGATCAGCTTCTCCTTCGTCTTGCCGGCGCAACGGTCGAGCGGCGCGTAAAGCGGATTGAGGAAAAGCCGTGTCGACGGCGCATAGGGGCTGAAATGATCGGGGGCGGCGGCAAAAAGCGCATGGACAGGGCTGATCGCAACCGCATCGGCGCCCAAAGGAGCAGCCTGGTGCACGAAATCTCCCAGCGCGGCGAAATCGCCGAAGCCGTTGGTGGTGCCGCCCCGCAACGCGTAAAGCTGCACGGAAATCCCCCACAATCTGTTTGCTTCCGGGAAAAATGCCTTTCCGGACTTTACCGAGACAGGTTGGAACGTTTCCTGTTTGAGATGCGCCAGGCTTTCCTTGATGGCGGCGGGGTTCTCGCAAGGCAGCGACAGGGCTGTAAGCACCGCCCGTTGCACCTCCGCACTGACACGCTGCGGCCGGCCATCTGCATCCGTCCAATCCACCTCCAGGCCGGCCGCACGCGCGAGACGTCGAAGCGCGGCATCCGTCATGGCAAGCGCCACGCGCAGGTGGTGAAGGGCGGGATAAAATCGCCTTTTGTTTCGCCCCAGATCAGCTTTCCGGATTGCGGCGGTACAGGAACCGCGGTTGATCCGAGGTTGGCGGCGATAACGAGAATGTCGTTGTCTTTTTCCCATCGCGCCAGCAACGCCTTGTCGCCGATGGCGCGCGCATGTGCCGCGCGCGCGGTCTTGATCAGCGGCGTCACATATTTCCGGCGCACGGCCAGCAGACGGCGATAGAGCTTTCGCCAGGAGTCCGCTTCGGGAGCGTCGCGCACGGGATCGCTGGCGGCAAAGCTTTCCGGCGCATTGGGATCGGGAATTTCCCTGCCGTGGGCGGGATCGGCGAAGGCCGCGAATTCGCGCCGCCGTCCCTCCCGTACCGACCGCGCCAGTTCGCCATGATGATCGGTGAAATAAAGAAAGGGCGAGCGGCTGCCGATCTCTTCACCCATGAAGATCATGGGAATGTGCGGGGAAAGCAACAGGAGCGCCACCGCGGCTTTCAACGCGACCGGCTCGGCCAGCATGGTCAGTCTTTCGCCATAGGCGCGGTTGCCGGTCTGGTCGTGATTTTGCAGAAAATCCACGAATGAAGATGGCGGCAGATCGTTGCTGGATTCTCCTCGCGGCGCGCCTTTGCGGTTGGCCGACGCCTCGCCTTGATAGATGAAACCATGGGCCAGGCCACGCGCCAATCTTGCGGCGGGCCGATCGGCATAGTCGCGGTAATAGCCGTTGGTTTCGCCGGTCAGAAGCACATGCAGGGCGTGATGGATATCATCATTCCATTGCGCATCGAAGCCGTTGCGCAAATGACTGGCGGAATTGTCTTCATTCTCCAGCACCAGATGGATATGGCGCGGCCCCGCTTCGCGCTTGAGGCCGGCGGCAAGCTGGTCCAGCCAGCCTTCGTCGGCGATGGCGTGCACGGCATCGAACCTGAGCCCGTCAAAGCCATATCCGAACAGCCAATAACGGGCGTTTTCGGCGAAGAAATCCCGCACCTCCTTCACGCGAAAATCGATTGCCGCGCCCCAGGGCGTGGGCCTATCGCCACGGAAGAACGGCTTGGCGTAGAGCGGCAGATAGTTTCCGTCGGGGCCGAAATGATTATAGACCACGTCGAGAAAGATCATGACGTTGAGAGCGTGCGCTCTTTCGATCAGCGCTTTCAGCGCATCGGGGGAGCCATAGGCCTCGGCCGGCGCGAATGGCAGCACACCGTCATAGCCCCAGTTGCGTGTGCCGGGGAACGCCGCGATGGGCATCAACTCGATGGCAGTGATCCCAAGGTCCGCAAGAGCAGTCAGCTTGTCCGCCACGCCCTTGAAGCCGCCCATCAGGCCGGCATGACATTCATAGAGGACCGTCTCCTCCCAGGGACGCCCCCGCCATGCCGGATCGGAAAGAGGTGGCGCGCACACCACGCTCCAGCCATGGATGCCGCCGGATTGGAACCGCGATGCGGGATCGGGCATGACCTGATCACCGATGCGGAAGCGGTAGCGGCTGCCGACGCTGCAATTCACCAAGGCTTCCTTCCAACCCTCACCAGCCGGCGCCATGGGAAGCGGATCTTTTCCTTCCACCTCCAGCAGGATGTCGTCCACGCAGGGCGCCCATAGCCGAAACCGCACGCCCTGGTGTTCCAGCACGGGCCCGAACCGGTTCACGAGGTTATTTCGGCCACCAGCAACGCCGCGGCGCGGTCCTGCATGTCGTAGGTCTGTGCCCCAAGCCGGCGAGGCGTGATGGCGGGATCGCTGGTATCGAACATCAGTTGCCAGGCGAACTCACCCGGCAGCCTGAATGCAATCTTCTCGCCGCCGGCGTTCATCATTAGGGCGGTGACTTCAACGGCCCCATCCGTCCTGCGTGATGCCCGGCGCATGATCAGGATGCGCCCCTGCTGGTTGTCCCAATCGTCGGGCGAGAGCCGGACCCCGCGCTCGTCCCACCAATCGAGCTCGGCGATACCGGGAGCGATCTCGGCATTGCCCATGAATTTCCTGTAGCGGAGCGTCTCGTAGCGGCGGCGCAGGTCCGTCAGCCGACTGATGAACTCTTCCAGCGCTTTGCCGTCCTCCGACTCCACTAGCGACCAATCGAGCCAGGAAATCTCGTTGTCCTGGCAATAGGCGTTGTTGTTGCCGTTCTGGCTGCGGCCGCATTCGTCGCCCATCAGGATCATCGGCGTGCCCAGCGCTCCCAACAACGAAGCCAACATTGAGCGCTTCACCCGCGCGCGATACTGCTTGATCTTGGGATCGTCAGCGGGGCCCTCGACACCATAGTTGGACGAATAATTGTCGTTGGTGCCGTCGCGATTGTCCTCGCCATTGGCCTCGTTGTGCTTGCCTTCATAGGACACGACATCCTGCAAGGTGGCGCCGTCATGACAGGCGACGAAATTGATCGACGACATGGGCCGCTTGCGTCTGGTATCGAAGAGATCGCCCGAACCCGACAGGCGCGCGGCCACTTCGGGCCGCATCGATTCATCGCCCCGCCAGTAGCGCCTGAGACTGTCGCGATAGCGGTCGTTCCATTCGGCAAAACCGGGCGGAAAATGCCCCAACTGATAGCCGCCGGGCCCCAAATCCCAAGGCTCGGCAATCAACTTCAAGGTGGAAAGCGTGGGGTCCTGGCGCAGCGCGTCGAAGAAGCCGGAATGATAATCGAAGCCGGAAGGCTCCCGTCCCAGGCTGGAGGCGAGATCGAACCGAAAGCCGTCGACATGGAACGACTCGGCCCAATAGCGCAGGGAATCCATCACCATCTGCAGCACGCGGGGATGATAGAGATCCAACGTGTTGCCGGTGCCGGTGTCGTTGACGGTGTGGCGGCCATCGTCCGTCAGCCGATAGTAGCTGGAATTGTCCAGCCCCCGCCAAGACAGGGTGGGGCCCAGTTCGCTTCCTTCGCATGTGTGGTTGTAGACCACGTCCAGGATCACCTCGAGCCCCGCGGCATGGTAACGGCGCACCATTTCGCGCAACTCGCGCGGGTTGCCGTCGCTGAGATAACGCGGCTCGGGCGCGAAAAAGGACAGCGTGTTGTATCCCCAATAATTGCTCAGGCCCCGCTGCACCAGGGCGCGGTCCTGCAGGAAGGCGTGCACCGGCATCAATTCGATCGCAGTGACGCCCAGCTTTTGCAGATGTCCGATCACGTCAGGATGGGAAAGCGCCGCGAACGTGCCCCGTTGCGGCGGCGGCACCTTCTCGAAAAGCTGGGTGAAGCCTTTGACATGCGCCTCATAGATGACGGTCTGGTCCCAGCCCGTGTCGGGACGCCGGTCGGCGCCCCAGGAGAAATGATCGTCCACCACAACCGCCTTGGGCATGGCGCTGGCGCTGTCGCGACGATCCATGCTGAGATCAGCCCTGGGCGAGGTCAGGCGATAGCCGTAAACCGCGTCGGTCCAACGCAACTGCCCGGAAATGGACTTCGCATAGGGATCGAGCAGCAGCTTGGCGGGATTGAAGCGATGACCCTTGTCCGGTTCATAAGGACCATAGGCGCGAAAGCCGTAAAGCAGGCCAGGAGAGGCGTGCGGCAGATAGCCGTGCCAGACTTCGTCGGTATAGTCCGGCAGGACATAGCGCGCGATCTCGTGCCTGCCCGCTGAATCATAAAGGCACAGCTCGATCCTCTCGGCGTTGCCGGAAAAGACCGCGAAATTGACGCCCAGCCCGTCCCAGTTCGCGCCCAGGGGATGGGGCTTGCCGCCTTCGAGTCTGTCGGGCAGATGAATGACGTTCAGCATTCACTCTTCAAAATCAAGGCGCCGAGCGGCGGCAAGGTGAGTATCAGGGATTGCGGCATGCCGTGGCTTGCCTCGGGCACCGTTTCGAGACGGCCCAGATTGCCGATATTGCCGCCGCCATAATGGGCGGAATCGCTGTTCAGGATTTCGCGCCAGCAGCCTTGCCGGGGCACGCCCAGGCGATAATGATGACGCGGCACCGGCGTCATGTTGATCACCGTGATCAACGAGCCGCGCGCGAAAGCAAAAACGCTATTGTCGGTATCGTCGGCCACCAGCCAACCGAACCCCGCCGGATCGGCGTCGGTCGCAAACAGATCGCGCTCGTTGCGGTAGAGGTGGTTCAATTCGGCGACCCACTGGTGGACACCGCGATGTCCCTCATGGTCGAGCAGATGCCATTCCAGCGAAATGTCGTGGTTCCATTCCGCCACCTGGGCGAACTCGCCGCCCATGAACAAAAGCTTCTTGCCGGGATGCGTCCACATGAACGCGAAATAGGCGCGCAAAGTCGCGAGCTTCTGCCATTTGTCGCCGGGCATCTTGCCGTAGAGCGAGCCTTTGCCATGCACCACTTCGTCATGGGACAAAGGCAACACGAAGCGTTCGGAAAATGCGTACAGCAGGCCGAACGTCATGTCGTGATGATGCCAGCGCCGATAGAGAGGATCGCAGCTCAGATAGCGCAGCATATCGTGCATCCAACCCATGTTCCATTTGTAGGAAAAGCCCAGGCCGCCTTTCGAAACGGGCGCCGAGACACCGGGCCAGGCGGTCGATTCCTCGGCGATCATCACCGCGCCGGGGCATTCCTGCCCCACCACGCTGTTGAGGCGTTTCAGGAAATCGATCGCCTCCAGATTTTCGCGGCCGCCATGGATATTGGGAATCCATTCCCCTTCCCGGCGCGAATAATCGCGATAGAGCATCGAGGCCACCGCATCCACGCGCAATCCGTCGGCATGGAAGGTCTTGAGCCACCAGAGTGCGCTGGCGATCATGAAGCCCTGCACCTCGCGGCGCCCCAGATTGTAAACGCAGGTATTCCAGTCGGGATGAGAGCCTTCGCGGGGATCGGCATGCTCGTAAAGCGCGGTGCCGTCGAAATGGGCAAGACCATGGGCATCGTTGGGGAAATGCGCTGGCACCCAATCCAGGATCACACCCAGGCCTTCGCAGTGGCAACGATCGATGAAGCGCGCGAATTCCGCAGGCGTGCCAAAGCGGCCGCTGGGCGCGAACTGCGAAAGCGGCTGATAGCCCCAGGAGCCGGAGAAGGGATGCTCCATCACCGGCAGCAACTCGATATGGGTGAAGCCCAATTGCTTGACGTAAGGAATAAGGCGGTCGCCCAACCCGTCCCAGGTGAGCGTGCCGCTGGTGCCTTCCGGGCGCATCCACGACGCGGCATGGACTTCATAGATCGAGATCGCGCTATCCGGTTCTTGCTGACGTTCCGCCATCCATTGGGCGTCATGCCAGTCGAAAGCCGGCAAGGGCGCGACCACCGAGGCGGTGGCGGGCGGATGCTCGGTCTGGCGCGCAATGGGATCGGCGCGGAGCGGCAGCACCGTCCCATCGCGCGCAACAATCTCATATTTGTAGGATTCACCCGGCTCAAGGCGCGGAATGAATATCTCCCACACGCCGGCGCCATGGCGCAGCCGCATGGGATGGCGACGCCCATCCCAGGAGTTGAAATCTCCCACCGCCGAAACACGCTGGGCATTGGGCGCCCAGACCACGAAGGACACGCCCGGCACGCCGTCATGGATCAAAGGAGTGGCGCCGAACTTTTCGGCCAGATTCCAGTGCGACCCTTCCGAGAAGAGGTAAAGATCCACGTCGCCCAGAATTGCACCAAAGGCATAGGGATCCTCCGTCTCCTGGACGGCGCCCGGCCAATGGATCCGCAACCGGTAGCGGGGCGGCCTGCGGGGTAGCCCAAAGAAGAATCCGCCGCCCAAATTCTCCATCGCGGCGGCGACGCCCTTGTCATCCACAAGTTCGACCTTGCACGCACCCGGTTGATAGGTCCGCACCACCCACGCGCCGTCCGCCTGGTGCAGACCGCGCACGGAAAATGGATCGTGCAGGAAGGCGCGCCAGAAGGCTTCGCTGCGGGAGGGGCCGGACGCAGGTTGGCGGTCAGGCATGGGCCACCTCACTTGCCAGGAAAGCCGCCGCCAGAGCGGCGAGACTGCGAAGCGGAACGGTCAGCCAATCGGGCCGGTAAGCCGCCTCGTAGCACACTTCGTAGGCGGCCTTCTCCAGCATCAGAAGATCGAGCAGCGCCCATTCGCGCTGGTCGAGCGCGCGGCCCAGGCCGCGCTCATAGCCCTCCAGCAATTTGTGCCGCGACGCCTTGCGGAATTCCTCCAGGACATTGGCCACCCGGGTCACGCCCTCGCCGCCTTCGGTCTGCTTGGCCTGGCGTTCGGCATGCGCCGCCGCATAATCGAAAGAACGCAACATCCCCGCCACGTCGCGCAGCGGCAAATCCTTGTGCCGGCGGTCCTCCAGCGATTTGAGCGGTTCGCCTTCGAAATCGATGATCTGCACGTCTTCGCCCGCCACCAGCAACTGGCCCAGATGCAGATCGCCATGGATGCGGGTGCGGAGCACGTCGGTCGCCAGGCCGGCGCGCTCAGAAATGACGCGGCCAAGCGCGGGGCGTTGTCCCGCCAGCTCTCGCGTCAAGGCGGCAATGTCGCTGTCGCGCGATGTTCTGGCCGCGGTGAGCGCAGCATCGAATTGAGCGAGGATTCGCGTGCCGATCGCCGCGGCCCTGGTGGGCGTGATGTATTCCGGCGCAAAGGCAGGATCGTCGCTGGGCTCGGCCAGAATCCGATGCATCTCGCCCAGCCGCAATCCGGCTTGCGCGGCGAACACATCATATTGGCCAAAGCCGCCGCCATCCTGTGAGAATGGCGCGGCGTTTTCCTCCACCACACGCACCAGATAATTCAAGGTCCAGCGCCAGCCGTCGCCCTGATTGAAGACGTAGGCCTGGACAATCGCCACGGTAGAGGTGGCACCCGCTTCGTCCTGCCGCAGCATTTCGCCCAGGAGCGGCGGCGTGCCGGCAAAGCTCTTGTCGGTGAGATAGCGGCTCATCTCGCCTTCGGGATGGATGCCGCTTGAGAGCCGGCGGAGCAGCTTGATCACGAACCGGCGCGAGATGGTGAGGGTGGAATTGGTCTGTTCGGCCGCCGGCCAGTCGAGGGCCAATTGCCCAATGTCGCCGTGTGTTTCCAGGAAATGATCGGTGGGGCAGAACAGCATTTCGCCATTTTTGAGCGGAATGCGCTTCTTCTCGATCAGGCCATCAACCACGACGCGCGCGAAGGCCGACGTCGCGAAAGCATCGGTGAGAAATCCCACCCGCGCGCCCTTGCGCACCCGCGCCAGCGCCAATGGCGTTTCGAACGGATTGGACGGCTGATCCTCCCAGGCGATGGCAAGCGGCAAGGCGTAATGCACCTGCCGTCCCTCTTCCGGCATGGCGATTTCGGTATAGAGGAACGCTTCGCCGCCGCTCTCGATCAGCCCCGACGTTTGAATCTCGATCGGCAGGCCTCCCGGTTCCTTGTCTTTCTGCCGGAACCAGCGCCGCTGGGAGACATAGGGCGGGAGAACATCCCTGATCAGCGTGGCCCGGGAGCCGTTTTCCAGCACCTCCCCAAGGCCGTGGCGCAGCACGAAAGTGTGATGCTCGACGAGAGGGCCGGAGGTGGCCGAGCTCCAGGCCGGCGGCGCCACGTCGCTGGCCAGGGAAAACCAATAGAAACCATAAGGCGGCAAGGTGAGCAGATAGGAAAGCTGGCCGATCATGGGAAAGACGGCGCCGCCCGACAATTCCACCGGCACGCGGCCCGCGAACTGGGCAAGGTCCAGCTCCACCGCCTGGGCGCTGCGCGAAACATTGGCGACGCAAAGGATCACCTCGCCGTCATGCTCGCGCAAATAGGCCAGCACCTTGCGGTTCTGCGGCCTCAAGAAGCGGATGCTGCCGCGGCCGAAGGCCTTGTGCTTGCCTCGCTCGACCAGCATGCGGCGTAGCCAGTTGAGCAGCGAATGGGAATCACGCCACTGCGCTTCGACATTGACCGCTTCATAGCCGTAAAGCGGGTCCATGATCGGCGGCAACACCAGCGACGCCGGGTCCGCCCGGGAGAACCCACCATTGCGGTCGGACGACCATTGCATGGGGGTGCGAACGCCGTCGCGGTCTCCCAGATGGAAATTGTCGCCCATCCCGATCTCGTCGCCGTAATAGATCACCGGCGTTCCCGGCATGGTGAGCAAGAGCGACTTCATCAGCTCGACGCGGCGGCGGTCGCGCTCAAGAAGGGGCGTGAGCCTCCTGCGGATACCCAGATTGAGTCTGGCCTTTGGATCGGAAGCGTAAGTCTTCCAGAGATAATCGCGCTCCTTGTCTGTCACCATCTCGAGCGTCAGTTCGTCATGGTTGCGCAGGAAGATCGCCCACTGGCAGTTCTCGGGTATCTCGGGGGTCTGGCGCATGATGTCGGTGATGGGAAAGCGGTCTTCCTGGGCGATCGCCATGTACATGCGCGGCATCAGCGGGAAGTGGAACGCCATATGGCATTCGTCGCCATTGCCGAAATAGATCTGTGTATCCTCGGGCCATTGATTGGCTTCCGCCAGGAGCATGCGGTCGGAGAAGCTGGCATCCAGCTCGGCGCGGATGCGCTTCAGGATATCGTGGGTCTCGGGCAGATTCTCGTTGTTGGTGCCCTCACGCTCGACCAGATAGGGCACGGCGTCCAGCCTGAGGCCGTCCACACCCATTTCCAACCAGAAGCGCATCACCGCCAGGATGGATTTCAGGACGCGGGGATTGTCGAAATTGAGATCGGGCTGGTGCGAATAGAAGCGATGCCAGAAATAGGCCTTGGCTTCGTCGTCCCAGGTCCAATTCGACTTTTCGGTGTCGAGGAAGATGATCCGGGTGCCGGCGTATTTCTTGTCATTGTCGGACCAGACATAGAAATTGCGCGCCGAAGAGTCGGGGGGCGCTTTGCGCGCGCGCTGGAACCAGGGATGCTGGTCTGAGGTGTGGTTGATCACCAGTTCGGTGATCACTTTGAGGCCACGCCGGTGCGCTTCTTCGATGAAGCGTCGTACATCGGAGAGCTTGCCGTACTCGGGATGAACGTCGCGATATTCGGCGATATCGTAGCCGTCATCGCGGCGTGGCGACGGATAGAAAGGCAAAAGCCAGATGCAGGTGACGCCGATCTCGGCGATGTAATCGAGCTTGGAGATCAGCCCGGCAAAATCGCCCACGCCGTCATTGTTGGCATCGAAAAAGGACTTGACGTGCAACTGATAGATGACGGCGTCCTTGTACCAAAGCGGATCGGTCTTGGTTTCGGCCCCACGTATCATTGCGCGCCGCTCCCCGGCGGGCGGATGCGCCAGATCGCATAAGGCATCTCCTCAGTGAGATGCATGTGTTGGATCTTGCCGGTCCAAGTGAATTTGTGGCCGTGGAGCAGGTCCTCGACCATCAAGCTTTCATGATCGGCCAAACCCCACTCCCACAGCGGAATTTCGAAATCACAGCCTTGGGCGTGATGGGGATCGAGATTGACCGCGATCAGAAGCCGCTCGGCGCGTCCCGGCGCAGTCTTGCCATAATAAAGGATATTGTCGTTGAAGGCGTTGTAAAAGGTGATTCCCAAGTGCGAATGCAGCGCAGGCTCGGCGGCGCGAATCCGGTTTAACTGGGCGATCTCTGCCGTGATGTTGCCCGGCTGTCCGAAGTCGCGGCGTTTCAGCTCATACTTCTCGGAGTCCTTGTATTCTTCGCGGCCCGGCAGCGGCTCGGCTTCGCAAAGCTCGAAACCCGAATAGATGCCCCAGAGACCCGACAAGGTGGCGGCCAGGGCGGCGCGGATCAGGAAAGCCGATCGCCCGCCCGTCTGCAGGAAAGGCGGATTGATGTCCGGCGTGTTGGTGAAAAAATGCGGCCGGAAGAAATCGCGCACGGGCGCAGCGGTGAGTTCGCCCATATAGTCGATGAATTCGTACTTGGAATGGCGCCAAGTGAAATAGGTGTAGCTTTCGTCAAAGCCGATCTTGGCCAACTGGTACATCCGTTTGGGGCGGGTGAAGGCTTCCGAGAGGAAGATCACATCCGGATGGCGGGCGCGGATATCGGCAATCAGCCATTGCCAGAAGGCAAAAGGCTTGGTGTGGGGATTGTCCACCCGGAAGATGCGCACGCCCTGGCCGAACCAATGAAGGAAAATGTCGCGCAATGCCGTCCACAGCGCCCGATCGGCATAGAAATCGGGATTGACGATATCCTCGTATTTCTTGGGCGGATTCTCGGCATATTTCATCGAGCCGTCGGGGCGGCGAATGAACCAGCCGGGATGCTCCTTCAGCCAGGGATGGTCTGGGGACATCTGCACCGCAATATCCAGGGCCAATTCCATCCCATGTTTTTTGGCGGCGGCAATCAGCGCGCGAAAATCCTCCAGGCTGCCCAGTTCCGGATGGATGGCGTCATGGCCGCCGGACGCATCGCCGATCGCATAGCTGCTGCCGGGATCGCCGGGCCCGGCTTTCAACGCATTGTTGCGCCCCTTGCGGTTGGTCGTGCCGATGGGATGGATGGGCGTGAGGTAGAGAACATCGAAGCCCATCGCCTGGATGCGCGGCAATTGGGCGATCACATCGCGGAACGTGCCGTGCTTGCCGCCCTTGCCGTAGCTTCTTGGAAACAATTCATACCAACTGGCAAAGCCGGCGCGTTCGCGCTCGACGTCCACTTCCTGCACATAGCTTTCGCCCAGGAACGGCCTGTGATCGGCGGCATGCATGGCCTGGCTGGTCTCGGGCGCCAGCAACAAGGCAATGCGATCGGCCGGGCCTAGCACCTTCAGCCCTTCCAGGATTTTCTCGATCCCCGCTTTGGTGGAACCGGCGGCTTCCCGCAGGGCCGTTTCGATCAGAAGGCGGCCCTCTTCGCTTTCAAGCGTCAGCGACAGGCCGGCGTCACGCTTCTTTTCGGTATCGCGAACAAAGCCGCCAAACAGGTCCAGCCAAGCCACGACGCGGAATTGCCAACCGCCTTCCTCATCGAGCTTGGTTTCCGCGCGCCAGCGGTCGTTGCCCAAGGCGTGCATGGCGATCCGGGTCCAGCCGCGCCGGACGGGACTGCGCACCCATAGCTCGGCGCCGATCGCTTCATGCCCATCGGTGAAAATGTCGGCTTCCACCGCCAACCGGTCGCCCTTGCAGCGTTTGACGGCATAGCGTCCCTCCTCCACCGAGGGCGTGATGGCGGAAATCACGACGCGGCGATGGGGCGACATCGCCTGATCCAGCGCGTCGTTTCGGCGAGCAGGTTTTGGCGGCTCTGCGTTCATTCCTTATTCCGCCGCGAGTACCTCGGGGCGGTTCAATCCGTTGCCGCTGGTCAATTTGGCAATGAACGAAGTGCCCCATTTCGAAATATCGGTGCGATGAAGTGCCCTCATCAATTCCTCGTGCCGGGCGCGACGCTCCGCCAGCGGCATGGCCAGCGCATGCTGAATGGCCTGGCTCACCGCTTCGGGATCGTTGGGATTGACCAGAAGGGCCGCGCGCAACTCGGCGGCAGCGCCGGCGAATTGTGAAAGGACAAGGACGCCAGGATCGGCCGGGTTCTGGGCGGCAATATATTCCTTGGCCACCAGATTCATCCCGTCGCGCAGCGGCGTCACCACGCCGGCGCGGGCGATCCGGAAAATGCCGGCCAGTTGGTCACGGCCATAGGCCCGGGTGACGAAGCGGATCGGCTGCCACAACACATCGCCATAATCGGCATTGATGCGGCCCGAAAGCGTATCGAGCTCCTGCTCCATGGCGGCATATTCGGCGATCGCCGAACGGCTCTTGGGCGTGATCTGCAAAAGAGTAACCCGGCCGCGCCATTCCGGCTTTGCCTTCAACACATGTTCGAAGGCCTCAAATTTCAGGCCCAGGCCTTTGGAATAATCCAGGCGATCCACCCCCACCACCAGATCGAGCCCGGTTTCCGCCAGGCGGCAGACGGTTTCCTGCCCCTGACCGGCCTGCGCCATGCGCTGGAACTCCACGGTTTCGATGCCGACCGGAAAAGTTCCCACCCGCAACCCGCTGGGAATGGTGCCCAGATGAGGCGAAGAACCGAATTGCTGGGCGATGTAGCGGGCGAAATTGACGGTATCGGTTTTGGTCTGAAAGCCCACCAGGTCGTATTCGGCCAGCGCCCCCAACACTTGGCTGTGGTGCGGCATGGCTGCCACCACTTCCGGCGGCGGCATGGGAATGTGCAGGAAGAAGCCGATCCGGTTGGTGAAGCCCCGCGACCGCAGCACCCGGGCAAGCGTCATCAAATGATAATCGTGAACCCAGACGACATCGTCGGGTTTGAGATTTTCGATCAGGAGATTGGCGAACCGGTCATTCACCCGGAGATAACCAGAAAGGTCGCGGCGGGAGAATTCCGCTAAATCTTGACGGTAGTGCAGGACAGGCCACAACACACGGTTGGCGAACCCGTTGTAATATTCTTCGAAGTCGCGGGAATTGAGATCCGTGACGATATATTCGGTGCCCGCGGCGCTGGAACGATGCACTAGGGCTTCGGCGGGGTCGTCCACCACCTTGCCGCTCCATCCCATCCAGACGCAGCGATGTTCCTTAAGCAGCGCCCTCAGCGCCACTTCCAGTCCGCCCGGATGAACCGCGCGTCCAGTGCTCGGGATGGAAACCCGATTCGACAGGATAAAAATGCGCGCCATTTGTCCCTCAGGGAGGGAATGGGCGGCCTGCGCAAAAGTTCCTCGATCACGACGGCTTTTGTGCCCGGCGGAATAATGACAGCGATTTCTTGTCTGAACGCTTTGGTACGCTTGGAACTGGTTGGCGCGATCAGCGGGACGGTGGTTGATTGGTCAAAAAGCGCAGCGGGCTGAGCGGACCGAGCGGGATATAGTCGAAGCCCATCAGTCCGGCTTGGCCCAGCGGGAATTTCTCCAGAATCGCTTTCGCTTCCTCGGGAGTCGAGGCGTTCACGATGAACACCACACCTTTTCCGTTGTTCTGCACATACCATTGGTCGATCTTGCCTGAGAGATAGGCGGCAACTGTGTCGCGCACCTCATGCGGCATGATGGTGGCCCGCTGCTCGGCCGTCATCGCCGCTCCCATGGAATGAGAGATCGCCAGGATCTTGGTGGTGGGGACGGTAGGCAGTCCTTGCGCCAGCGCAGGCGTTGCGAACGTCGCGGCCATGAATGCGATCAAGGGCAGGCGCATGGTTTCTTCTCCATCTGTGAATTGTATGGGAGCATATACTCCTATATCGCGTCGGGCAAGCGTAACTTTCTTTCGCGGGGCGCGAATTGCAGGGCATAGGGATCGCTGCGAAGATTGGGCCGGCCTTTCGGACCGGGATGTTGGATGACTCTGATTCTGCTGGCTTATCTGGGCGGCATACTCACCATTGTGAGTCCCTGCATCCTGCCCGTGCTGCCTTTCGTCTTTGCCCGTGGCGGAAAACCCTTCCTCACCGGCACCCTGCCTTTGCTTCTGGGCATGTGCGTGATGTTCGCAATTGTCGCCAGCCTTGTGGCGGTGGGCGGCGGTTGGGCGGTGAGCGCCAACCAATATGGCCGCATCGCCGCCCTGGTCCTTTTGGCGCTGTTCGGCGTCACCCTGCTCTCGCGGCGGCTGGCCGATACCCTCACCCGCCCGCTGGTGGCATTGGGCAATCGCCTATCGGCGGACGCGGACGCCGAAGGGGGCGCCGGTGCGTCATTCCTTCTTGGCATCGCCACGGGATTGTTGTGGGCACCTTGCGCCGGCCCGATCCTGGGGCTGGTGCTGACGGGTGCTGCCATCGGCGGCGCCAGCGTGCACACCACTTTTCTTCTTCTCGCCTATGCGGCGGGCGCGGCGACGTCGCTGGCGCTGGCGTTGCTGGCGGGCGGGCGCCTGTTCCAGGCGATGAAGGCATCCTTGGGCGCGGGCGAGTGGCTGCGCCGCGCGCTGGGCGTGGCCGTGCTGGCGGGCGTTCTGGCGATCGCTTTCGGGTTCGACACCGGCTTCCTGGCGCGGCTGTCCTTGGGCAACACCACGCGCTTCGAGGAAGGCCTGATCAGTTGGCTTCGACCTGCACCTGCTCGCCACGTCACACAAGTGGCGGGCAGCAGCCTGCCGGTTGAAGGCACGCTGCCGGAGTTGAACGGCGCGGTAGCGTGGCTCAACTCGCCGCCGCTCACCCGCGAGGCCTTGCGGGGCAAAGTGGTGGTGGTCGATTTCTGGACCTATTCCTGCATCAACTGCCTGAGGTCGCTGCCCTACATCGAAGCCTGGGCGCAGAAATACAAGGATCACGGCCTGGTGGTGCTGGGGGTGCATTCGCCCGAATTCGCTTTCGAGAAAGACGTCGCCAATGTGAAGAACGCGCTCACGGCGCTGGGCATCACCTATCCGGTGGCGGTGGACTCAAATCTCGCCATCTGGCAGGCCTTCAACAATGAATATTGGCCGGCGCATTATTTCATCGACGCCCAAGGCCGCATCCGCGCCCATCATTTCGGCGAAGGCGAGTACGACAAGTCCGAACGCATGATCCAAACCTTGCTCAAGGAAGCCGGCTACCAGAATGTGCCGGGCGGGATCGTCAATCCCGATGCCAAAGGCGCCTTGGCCGCCGCCGATGGCACCGACATGGAGTCACCCGAGACCTATCTGGGCTATGGCCGGGGCGAGAATTTCGCTTCGGGGCTGGCTTATATGGACAAAGCGGCAACCTATCGGACACCCGATACCCTCCAGCCCAATCAATGGGGCCTTACCGGACGCTGGACTATCGGCGAACAAAAAGACGTGTTGGCGCAGGCTGGCGGCAAGATCACCTTCCGCTTCCACGCCCGCGACCTTCATCTGGTGCTAGGTCCGGCCGAAGGCAAGCCTGTCCGCTTCAAGGTGACATTGGATGGGAAACCGCCAGGTGACAATCATGGCGTGGACACCGATGAGAGCGGCAATGGCACGGTGACCGGTCAGCGGCTCTATCAATTGATCCGCCAGCGGGATGGGGTCGCCGATCACACCTTCAGCATCCAATTTCTCGATCCGGGGGTGGAGGCTTACTCTTTTACCTTCGGTTGATCGTCACTTATAAAAACGCGATGAAGCTGCGTCCGCATTTGTTTCTTCTCGCCGCCCTGCTGGCATCGTTGAGCGCCGGCCCGTCATTCGCGCAGGATGCCTGTTTCTCCGCCTCCAAGACGTACCGCATCCATCCGCTGCACGGGGGGCGCGACAAAAAAGACAGTTGGATCGTGGAGGGGGACGCCTTCGCCCAATGCGTGCGGCGCGCCGAAGCGGCCGACAAGGCCCTGCACGCACGCTATCCGGAAACGGTCTATAATCTGTTGCCGGCCGCCACCATCGGCTGCCATTCGCCTTGCTGAATCAAGGCAGGCTGTCGATCGCCGCGCGAACTTGGCGCACCGTGTCACGGCTGGTTTCACGCGCGTCGTTGCCGATGAAGCCGAAGCGGACCAGCTTCTGGTCGATCTGTGGCCAAGGCGCACTGAATGAGCCATGCACCGCCTTCACGTTCGTCTTCTTTACGAAGGAGACGACATTGCCGGGATTGAGCCCGCTGCCGCCCAGAATCTCCAGGCGGTTGCCCGCCCGCGCCACCATCGCGGCGACGGTCTCGGCGCCATCGGGAGCCTTGAGTTCGCCGCCGGAGGTGAGAATGGTGCGAAAGCCCAGGCCGATGGCGATATCCACCGCGTCCAGCGGGTCGGGCATCAGATCCACCGAGCGATGCAAGGTAAGCTCCAGTCCGGCCGCCTGTTGGGCGAGCCGCGCGGTCGCTTTCTCATCGAGTTGCCCGGATGCAAGATTGGCCCCAATCACCACACCAGCAAGGCCGGCGGCGCGCGCGGCATCGATGTCCTGCCGCATCACGTCGATCTCGCCTTCCGAGAAAACATATGAGCCCACCCGCGGGCGAATCATCGCCCGGCTTGGCCGCGCGGCTTTTGCGGCGAACGCCATGAAGCCGGGGCTGGGCGTGAGTCCGCCGACAGACAGGGAGGAACAGAGTTCGATACGGTCCGCGCCGCCTTCGACCGCGGCATTAAAGCCGGCGGGACTGTCGACACAGACTTCAAGAAGAATACGAGGCATGTCGCGTCTCTTGTCAGAAGAGCGGCGAGGTCGTCAAGCCGCAAAGCTGTCCGCCGTCGCCTGGGCGTCCGGACCGATGATGATCTGCCAGCGCGCAGGCCCCGTCTGGACCACGCCGCGCGCCGCGCCTTGCAATTCCTTCTCCACCACTTTGCCCGCATCTTTCACTTCCACCAGCAACCGGCTCGCGCGAACTGTCACGCTCACGAGGTTGGCGGCTCCGCCCAGGTTCGAAAGCAGTCGGTTTCCGTCGGCTGGAGCAGGCGCACGCTTGAGTTCGGCGCGGATGTCGCTGGCCACCTGGTCGGCGATCGGTCCCAGCACGATCTGCAATGCCTTGTCGGACGGACGGATCAGCCCTCTGGCGCCCAGCACCTTCAACGCCGGCTCATTGACTTTGGACTGATCGGCCACAATCAGCCTGAGCCGGGTGGCGCAGGCGTCAACCGAGATCAGGTTGGCGGCGCCTCCCAAAGCGGCGACGAAATCCTCCTCGCGCCGCCCCCAGGTTTGCGGCTTGACCGACGCGGCTTCCGGCGCTTCCCGCCCCGGCGTCTTGAGATCGAACCATTGGATGGTGAAGCGAAACACGCCGTAATAGAGCGCGAAATACGCAATGCCCACCGGCAAAAGCAGCAGCGGCCGCGTCGCCAGCTTGAAGTTGATCAGATAGTCGATCAGCCCGGCGGAGAATGTATAGCCAAGATGCACGCCCAGAAGATTCATCACCACTTCCGAAATGCCGGCCAGGAGCGCATGCAAGGCATAGAGAATGGGCGCCTGGAAGATGAAAGAGAATTCGATCGGTTCGGTCACCCCGGTGATGAACACGGTGAGCGCCATCGACAGGAACATGCCGGCGACCGCCGCTTTCCGCTCGGGCCGCGCGGCGTGATACATGGCGAGGCACGCGGCCGGCAGGCCGAACATCATCACGGGGAAAAAGCCCGTCATGAAGGTGCCGGCCCGGGGATCACCGGCGAAGAAGCGATTCAGATCGCCGAACACGCCGTGATAATTGCCCAGGATGAAATAGACGAAATTGTTCAGGATGTGATGCAGTCCCACCACGATCAGCAGCCGGTTCAAGACTCCGAACACAAAAGGCCCGATCAGCCCATGCGCCAGCACCGTGCGGCTGGCCACGTCGATGCCGTGATTGAGGCCCTGCCAGGTAAGACCGAAGAACGCCGCCAGCACCAAACCGCCAAAACCGGAAATGATCGGTACGGAACGGCGCCCGCCGAAGAAGGCGAGAAATTCCGGCAGCTTGAGATTGTGGAAGTGGTTATACGCATAGCCCGCGATGATCCCCGCCAATAATCCCATCGGCACACTGCTGGGTGCGATGGCATCGCTCTTGAACTTCGCCAAAACGGCATCCTGGTAGGCGGCGGGAACGCCCCTGAGCACGCCCGGCGATGCCTGCAGCAGAGCAATCGCGCCCTGGCTGGCCACCAAAAAGCAAACCGCGCCCGCAAGGCCCGCCGCGCCATTGTTGTCCTTGGCCAAACCGAAGGCGACACCGATGGCAAAGACCAGACCCAGATGGGAGAAGATCGCGTCGCCCGCCGCGCTCACAAACGGCACATTGAAAAGATCGGGCTGGCCCAACCGCAACAGCAGGCCGGCAATGGGCAAGACGGCGATGGGAAGAAGCAATGCCCCGCCCAATGGTTGGAGCCATCCCAGGATGGAGCGCATCAGATTTCTCCCATGGAAAGTGCAAGCGCGCGAACTTCGGCCGCCGACGATGCCGCCAGCGCCTTTTCCGCCAACCGCCGGCACTCTTCGAGCGTGAGCTTGTGGATGCAGGCCTTGAGGGCAGGAATTTGCGCCGCGGCGGCGGACAGGCCTCGTATCCCCAAGCCAATCAGGATCGGCGCGGCGGTCACGTCCGAGGCCAGGCCACCGCATACGCTCACCGGCTTGCCGTGACGGGATGCGCCTTCGGTGGTGGCCGCGATCAGGCGCAGCACCGCGGGATGAAGGGCATCGAAATTGGCCGCGAGGCCTGCATTGCCACGATCCATCGCCAGGCAATATTGGGTGAGATCATTGGTGCCGATGGAAAGAAAGTCGGCCTCCGCGGCCAGCAGATCGGCGGTGATCGCCGCGGCCGGTGTCTCCACCATCACGCCCAACGCCACGGGTTCGGTAATACCGAGTTCGGCGCGCACCCGTTTCAGTGCATCGCGCACGTCACGCAATTCGGCGAGGCTTGCGACCATCGGCACCATGATCCGGCATTGCGCCGCCGGCACCCCCATCAGGAAGGCGCGCAACTGCACCACCAAAAGATCGGGTCGCCACAGACTCACCCGCACGCCGCGCAAACCCAGCGCTGGATTTTCCTCCGGCGGGAACGGCAGATAGGGCGCGGGCTTGTCGCCGCCGATATCCAAAGTGCGAACCGTGAGCGGCCTTCCGTCCAGCCTCGCGGCGACGGCGCGATAGAGATCGGCCTGCTCTTGTTCGCCCGGCGGCGCCTCACGGTCTAGAAACAGGAATTCCGTTCTGAGCAAGCCGCAGCCTTCCGCGCCGGCCGCCACCGCGACAATTGCATCACTCTCGGAGCCTAGATTGGCATTGATCTCGATGCGCACGCCGTCGGCGGTATGGCAGAGTTGATGCGCCAGAATTCGCGTGGCTTCATGTGCGTCGCGGCGCGCTGCCATTTGCCGGCGGGCATTGTCCATCACAGACGATGGAGGATCGATGGCGAGCCTGCCTCGGTCCGCATCCAGCAAGAGTGTCGAGCCGTCGCGGATGGAAAACAGGCCCGGCCCGCACGCCACCAGCATGGGAATGTTCATCGTCCCCGCCAGAATCGCGACATGTGAGGCAGGTCCGCCTCCGGCAAGGGTGATACCCGCCAGACGCGATGCGTCCAGCGTCATGAATTCCGACGGCAGCAGATCGTCCGCCAGCAATATGGTGTTGTCGGGCAATGCTATGCGCGGTTGAGCCTTCATATCTCCCAGGGCCATCAGCACCTGACGTTCCAGATCCGTAAGATCGGCCGCGCGCCCGGCAAAACGGGCGTCCGGCAATGCCTTCAAAACGGCGATCTGCGTCTCGATTGCCGAATGCCACGCGTATCCGGCGCTTTTGCCTTCCGCGACATGGCGTCCGGCCTCGGCCGCCAATTCCGGATCGTCCAGGAAAGCCAGATGCGCCGTGAGGATGGCGGAACGATCATTTTTCGCGGCTTCATTGAGCCTGGTGCGGACCGACGCGATGGCATCGCCAAGACGCTTGCCCTCGACCGAAATTCCTTTTCCTTCCTCGGTGACGGCGATCTCGGCATGGGCAAAACGCAGCGCCTTGCCCAGGGCAAGGCCGGGCGCGGCTCGCACACCGTTGATCGCTCCGGGCTCCTTCGTCGCGGCTGTGGTGACGATCGTCTCCGCCAAGATATCTCCTTCGCCCATGCCGCTTTCCAACAATGCGACGATAGCAGCGATCGCGTTCTCGGCGTCCGTGCCCGTGGCAGCCAAGCTGATGGAAGCGCCCCGGGCGAGACCAAGTCCCATCATCGCCACGGGGCTGCGCAGGCTGACGCGGCGCACACCGGATTCCATCGAAATCTCGGCGGAGAATGATTTTGCCATATTGGCCAGCCGCGCCGCCGGCCTGGCATGCAGGCCGTGGGCCAAAAGGATCACCAGATCGTGGCGTATTTCACGCCCTTGGGCGGCAGCGGCGGACATTTTGCCCAGAGGACGGACGCGCATCAGCTCTTGCCCGCGCGCCACGCGCTTGTTTTCCAGCCGCCACTCGATGGCAAAATCATCGCCATTGGCGATGACAATGGGCGTGATCAGGCTTTTGGCAGCCCGTCCCAGTTTCTCGAGATCGAAAGAGATCAGCCTGTCGCCTGCGGCCACTTTCTGCCCCTGGCGCACATGCGCGCTGAACCCCTCACCGCCCAGGCCAACAGTATCCAATCCGATATGCATAAGGATTTCCGCACCATTGGCGGCGCGCAGGGTGATGGCGTGGTGCGCCCCATGCAACAGCATCACCTCGCCGTCGCAAGGCGCACAAAGAAGCGATGCGGTGGGATCGATCGCCAATCCGTCGCCCATCATCCGGTCGGCGAAGACGGGATCTGGGACTTCGGCCAGGGGCGCGGCCCAGCCGTCGAGCGGGGCCAGAAGAACCAGGGGCTCAATGGGATGCGCGCCGCTCGATCCCTTATTGGTCTTGTCCGATGTCACACCCTTGAACGATCCCCGCGACGCGGCAAAATTCGCTGTTCCAATATGACAGCAAAGGCGGATTTGTGCTACCGCGCCGATCCCACGCGAGGTGGATGGCTTAGCCTCAAAGAACGGTCCAGAATAACGGCATGAACGCATCCGCCATGACCCGGGAGGCAAAGGAAGCGCCGGAGCGCGTGCAGGCGCAACTGGATCACGATGGCGAACGCCTCTCGCGCATCGCCGCCACGTTGCGAGAATTCCACCCGCGCGCGGTCCTGACCTGCGCGCGGGGCAGTTCGGACCATGCCGCAACCTATGCGCGCTATCTGATTGAGACCAGGCTGGGTATTCTCACCTCATCGGCCGCGCCATCGGTGAGTTCGGTCTATGGTGTGCGTCAGGAGCTTGACCGCTGTCTGTTCCTGGTTCTCTCGCAATCGGGCCGCAGCCCCGACCTGCTGGCGGCCGCAGCCGCCGCCAGGGACGCCGGCGCGCTGGTGATGGCGTTGGTCAACGAGAAGGATTCGCCGCTGGCTGCCATGGCAGACCATGTGATCCCCTTGCGCGCCGGGCCGGAAAGCAGTGTGGCGGCAACCAAGTCCTATATATGCGCCCTGGCGGCGTCGCTGCATCTCGTGGCGCAGTGGAGCGAGAGCCAGGAATTGCTGAAAGAGCATCAAGCGTTGCCTGCGCATTTGAGCCAAGCTTGGCATCTGGATTGGCGACCGATGGTCGAGTTGCTGACATTCGCCAGCAATCTCTTTGTGCTGGGGCGTGGGCTGGGACTGGCGGTGGCACAGGAAGCCGCGCTGAAATTCAAGGAGACCTGTGGCCTTCATGCCGAAGCTTTCAGCGGCGCTGAAGTTCGGCACGGACCCATGGCGCTGATGAAGCAGCGTCTTCCGGCGCTGATGTTCGTGCAAAATGATGAGACACGTGAAGGCATGGAAGCTCTGGCGCGCGACTTGGCTGCTTCGGGGACCCAAGTGCTGATGGCGGGTGGCGATGCGCCCGGCGTGACGCGTCTTCCCACCATGCCGGCCGATGCGGTAGTTGCACCAATCCTGTTCATTCAGAGCTTCTATCGCTGGGTTGCGGAACTGGCGTCGGCGCGCGGCTTCGATCCCGACCATCCTCCCCATCTGAAGAAGGTGACGGAGACCTTCTGATGCGCGAAGCGCTGATCAACGGGCGGATCTTATCGCAAGGGCAAATTCTGGATACCCGCGCGGTGGTGATCGAGGATGGCCGCATCGCCGATATCGTCACCGACGAGGATTCGGCTCTGAAGGGTTTGCCGGTGCACGACCTGAGGGGCGCGTTTTTGCTCCCGGGCTTCATCGACACCCAGGTCAATGGCGGCGGTGGCGTGCTGTTCAATGACGATCCCTCGGTCGAGACCATCCGCAGAATCGCCGCCGCGCATCGTCCCTTCGGCACGACAGGCTTTCTTCCCACCCTGATCAGCGACGATCTCGCCAAAATGAAGCGTGCCATCGAAGCGGTCGATGCTGCGGTGAGAGAAAATTTGCCCGGCGTGCTGGGCATCCATATCGAGGGCCCGTTCCTCAGCCCGGCGCGCAAAGGCGTGCACGACCCGGCCAAATTCCGCACTTTGGATGAAGAGGCCTTCGCGCTTCTCACATCGCTCAAGAGCGCGAAGACATTGCTGACCTTGGCGCCGGAAATGACCACGCCGGAGATGATCGCCCGCCTCACCAAGGCTGGTGTGATCGTCGCCGCCGGACATACAAATGCCAGCTACCAGGTGATGCGGGAAGCACTGGCGCATGGCGTCACGGGCTTCACCCATTTGTTCAACGCCATGTCACCTTTGACGGGACGCGAGCCCGGCGTGGTGGGGGCGGCCCTGTCAGATGCTTCCAGCTATTGCGGCATTATCGTCGATGGCCGCCATGTCCATCCCGATGTGCTGAAGTTGGCGCTGAAATGCAAATCGTATGATCGCTTCATGCTGGTGACGGACGCGCTGGCGAATGTGGGGACGGGCCTCACCAGCTTCGAACTGCAAGGCGCCACCATCACCATCAAGGACGGCGTCTGCATGGACGAGAACGGCACCTTGGCCGGGTCCGCCATGGACATGAGCCGGGCGGTGCGCAACGCCATGGACTTGCTGGGCCTGGACTTGCCCGCAGCGATAACGATGGCGAGCCGCGCGCCCGCGACGTTCCTGGGAGTGAGTGAGCGCTATGGTGAGATCGCCAAGGGTCTGCGCGCCAATTTCGTGGTCGCTGACGACACTTTGAACGTCAAGGAAACCTGGATTGACGGCGTGAGAGACTAGTCGAGCGGCACGACCCGGCGCTCGGCCGCCGAACGCCGCGCGGCTTCGATGATCTCGAGCCCCCGAACCGCATCCTCTGGATCGACCGGTGGCGGTGCGCCGTCTCTCAGGCACCGCACCATCCTTTCATAGAATGTCTGATACGCGCCCGGTTCGCTTTTGACGGCACGTTGCGTCTGGCCATCGCTGAGGGTGCCCCATCGCTCGGGCGGCTCTTCGCCCCAACCGGGTCCGCCCGCCTGCTCACCGGCGCGCAGGGCGGCTTCCTGGACATCGCCAAACCGCTTCACGAAGGCGCCGCGATCGCCCATCACGCGCATGCGAGGCCCGGCGTCGGCCGCCAGCACGCTGGCCCAGAGATGCGCGCGCACGCCATTTTCGTGGGTCAACGCCACGAACACATCGTCGTCGCTTTCCACGCCTTGGCGCCTTTGATCCAATTCCGCATAGACTTCGCGTACCGGCCCGAACAGATAAAGCGCTTGGTCGATCAGATGACTGCCGATGTCGTAGAGCAGGCCACCGCCCTCGTCGGCCACGCCGCGTTCCTTCCAACTGCCCTTGGGCTGGGGCCGCCAGCGATCCATGCGGGACTCAAAGCGCAGGATGCGGCCCAATTCATTCCGTGCCATCAGCGTCCGGAGGGTGAGACATTCGCTGTCCCAGCGCCTGATGTGATAGGCGCTCAAGGGCAGCTTGCGCGCGCGCGCCGATTCGATCACCTGCTGCGCCTCATCGGCCGAGAGCGCGAAAGGCTTGTCGATCACCACGGCCAGCCCCACTTCGAGCGCCCGGAGCGCCAACGGTGCATGGCTGCGGTTGGGCGTGGAGATCACCACCAGGTCGAGATCGCCCGCCTTGTCCCACAGCGCGTCCACACTGGACAGCACGACGACGCCGGGAATGGCCGCACGCGCCTGGGCCTGGCGATCGGGATTGGCCGTCACCACATGGGTCAATGCCATGCCCCACATCGCCTGGATCAGCGGCGCGTGGAATGACGCGCCACCCAGCCCGAACCCGATCAGGCCCACCCGAATTCGTCTTTCCGTCATCGACATGCCCAGGTTTTGAGCCGGCAGATTAGTGGGAAGGCGGCAATTTACAACCGCTAGAAATGGATGATCACATCCGAGGCGAATTCCACGGTGACGGATTTGTTGGGCGCGACGCCGGCATAAACGTCGCCGTTGAAAGCGGGCGCGCGGTAAGAGCGCCAATAGCCGATCTCAGGGCGGAATTCGACCTGCGGCGACAGCCAGTGCTGCCAGCCAAGCGTGTATTCCATATATTTGACGGGCTTGCCGATGCCGGAACGCCAACCATTCGGATCATCATAGAACTCCGGCCGGAAGATGAAGTTGTTCAGCGGATCGACCGTGTAATTGATGTAGGCCAGCACGCCATAAGCATCGACGCCGCAGGAGAGTTTCGCCGCGCTACCGCAGTAAGCCAGATTGGGACCGTTGAAATTGATGTACTGCGGCGAAAAGGGCGTGCCGCCATTATTGACCAGCGCCACGGCTTGCGAATTGTTCAGGTTAGGTACGCCATTTTCCGACATCCAATAAGATTCGAAATCGACATGCCAGTGCGCGTCGAATTTGTGATAGAGCGTGACACCATGCCATTGCAGATTGTTGTAACCCCAAGCGCCGTCGTTAATGCCGTCCATGCATGGATAGAACACGGTCGAACCATCGTCGCTTTCGTAGCGCAGGCATAGAACGCCCGTGAGTTGGTTGCCAGGATCCTTCCGCATGGCGGAGTAGGGATAAAGCGGATCGACGCCCGGCCCGAAGCCAGCCGTGTCCGAGCCGCCTCGTACGTACAGATTGGGAATCGTCTTGTTGTAGTGCCACGGGGGCGTCTCGGTACCATCGACAATGCCGGTCTGGAGCAACCAATTCTTGGTGAGCTGCCAGGACGCCACCATGCCTTCATTGGTGTAATTGTCGTAGCCGTAACTCAGAGAATGCGTATAGAGGATGTTGTTGGGGGCGAGTTGCGCCTCGACATCGGGAATTGAGATGTAGCGGCCGACGCGCACTTCCAGACCTTCGAACACTTTGGGAAACCAAAGGTCCACATACATCATCGGGAAGTCATAACCTTCCCAATTGTTCTTGCCGTTGAACTGCCAACTGGCGATGCCGTACGCGTTGGTATAGCGATAGTTCTGGCCGTAGATGGCGGAAAGCCGGAAGCCCCAATCGAAATGATCAGTCTGGACGGTATTGGGCAGACGATCGATGTAAAGAACCGCCTGGTCCAGCTGCCCGACATTGGGATTGACCGTATAGGCGATAGGTGCGTTGCCGAACTTGGTGCTGTTGGTGCTGAAATTGAACCCCGGATCAACCCAGCCGTAAATCTGGGTATCGTTGCCCGCCAGCCATTTGCCCAGGCCGGTGTTGGCGATCGCCGCCATCAATGGGCCGTCCACGCTACCCGGACGCGTCACCCCGATGCTGGTCAGCGCCCCGGTGGGAAATTCCGTATAGGGCATGGGCGGGGAAGTCTCAGGCGTCTGCGGCCAGCCTTCGCGCGCGGACGGAGGTGCGTTTGGATCGGTAGGCGCGGCGGCCTCGCCCCATTCCAACCGATAGTAATTGAAGATGCGGGTAAGCACATCGCTGCCCAGATAGCTGTCGAGGCAGGAATAATCCTTGTACGGATCACATGCGGCGGGAGGCGGGACAGCCTCGGCCCGGGCGGTCGAACATGCCACGAGGCTGAAGGCAATTATCGCTGAAAGCTTGATACCGCGCATCTTCCGAATCATTCGATCCGCCGAGCGGGCGTGCTTCTAGACTTAAACCGGGCCCGTATCTATCGCAGCGCGCGCGTGACAGACCTTCGCGCGGCGCGGGGCTTTGTTGACGCAGCGTTCGTTACGCTCGGGAAACCGCCTTCAATAGCCGCTCAATATCGTCCATGTCATTATAGACCGAGGGTGAGATGCGGATGCGGTTGTCATAGGTGGAGATCGTAATGCGTTCGGCTTTCAGCAGGGGATCGAGCCGCTTTGCAGCATCCTTATAGGTGAAGGCGACCACGGGGCCCGTGGTTTCCTTGGGCGTGAGCGGCAGGAAGCCCAGCTTGGGCATCTCGTCCTGCAACCGCGCGATCAAGGGCTGGCGATGGCGGGCGATGTTTTCCACGCCCAACCGTTGCACATAGTCCAACGAAGCAATCGCCATCTGGAGCGCGCACCAGCTGGGGGTGCTCACTTCAAAGGTGGCGGCGGTGCCGGTCTTCATGGTCCAGTCACCGATCACCGGGCCGGGCGGATCCAGCGGATAGACATGACTGACTTCGTCAGTCACCTGCCGCCAACCGACCGCTGTGCGTTTCAATTCTTTCTGCCGGTCGGGCCGCACAAAGAGGAAGGCTGTACCGAAATCGCCCATCAGCCATTTGTAGGTGCCACAGCAGCAGAAATCGACGCCGCTTTCCTTCACGTCAAACGGAACGGCGCCCACCGATTGGATGATGTCGGCATAGACATAGGCGCCCTTTTTATGCGCCATGTCGCACAATGCTTTCAAATCGTGTTGGAAGCCGGTGCCGCTGCCCACATGTGAAACCGCCACCAATTTGGTATTGGGACCAATTGCCTGTTCGATATCGGCAAGCTCGATGCGGTTGCTTCTCGGCGCCACCACGGCCAGCGGCACGCCGCGCTTGTGCAGCTCGCCATAGAGCACCAGCGACGGACTGTAATGATAGGCGTCCGTCACCACGCCATGCGTTTCGTCAATGCCCAGCGCGGCAAGGAGATGGTTCTCGCCTTCCATGGTGCTGGGCACCACGGCGATGTCGGCGGCATCGGCGCCGATGAAGGCGGCGAATTTCGCCGCCGCCTGGTTGCGCGGATTGTCGGCCGGCCAGGCACGGCTGACTTCACGGTTGGCGCGCGCGGCCAGGAAATCATCACCCGCCTGGCGCACGGGACGGGCCAGCGGGTGGGTATAAGCCGCATTGAGATAGGTTCCGGAAAATTCAAATGCCGCCTTGTCGGGGAGCGAGGATGCCGCTTTTACCGCCGCACTGGTAAGCGGCAGGGCGGACAGGCTTCCGATCAAGGCGCGGCGGGACAAATCCATGGGACGAGCTTCTCTACCAATCGACCGCCTGCACCTTATCAGATTTGCCCGCCCGCAAGAGGGCGGCGTGGGCCAGCGCAATGTCCTGGGCGGCGTGGCCCAGGGATTTGTAGATGGTGATCTGGTCCTCGCTGGAGCGGCCTGGCGCTTTGCCCGAAAGGACTTCGCCAATTTCGCCTTTGACATGGCTTTGGTCCACCACGCGCTGCTCGATGGCGTGCAGGAGTTCACCGGCCTGGGACAGGGCGTGAGTGCGGGAATCGGCGATGAAGTGTCCCCGCCGCACCGTTTCATTATCTGCCTCGCGGGACGAGCGCAGGCTGGCGCCTACCAGATTGAGATGCTGGCCGGGCTCCAGCCACGCCCCTTCAAGCAGTGGTTCGGACGAGGATGTCAGCATACAGATGATGTCCGCGCCCTTGACCGCCTGCTCGACGTTGTCCACCACGGTCACATCGCGGCGACCCTGGGCAAAGGCCTCGGCCCTGGCCTTGGAGCGTCCCCAGACCCGAACCCGTTCGATCGGTCGGATCGCCGAGATCGCATCCAGATGCGGACGTGCCAGATCGCCCGGCCCGATGATGGCCAGCACTTTGGCGTCCGGCCGGGCGAGCGCCCTGGTCGCCACCGCGCTGGCGGCGGCTGTGCGCAGGCGGGTGAGTGCGTGGCAATCCAGCGCGGCCAAAGGTTGGCCGGTCCCGCTGTCGAACAGCAGCATCAGGCCCTGATGGCTGGGAAGGCCGAACGATTCGGCATCCGCCGAAAGGCTGACCACCTTCACCCCGAAGCGCGCCAGGCTGGGCATAGCGCCGGGCATCAGCCCCAGCCTGGTCGCCGCGTTGACGGCCATCATGGTGCGCTCCGGCGCGGCCACCAGACCCGCAGACAATTCGCGCATCGCCTGGTCCACGACCTCGATGGTCTCCGCCAGGGTGATGATCTCGTGGAGCGCGGCCTGATTGATCACCAGAAGCTTGGGACGCGAGCCGGAAGTCATGCCCGCCTTCTATCGCGGAACCTGTCGGGGCGGTAGCTGCTATGCGGAATCGGAGGGACCCGCACAGTCTGACGGATGATGACGCCGGATGCGCTGAATTGCAGGGCTTCGAGGGTCAGCGTCCCGTGATGGCTGTCAACTTCACACGGGGAATTATGGGAAAAGCTTGAGGATTGCTGTTATCGTCACCGGCAAACTCCGCTATATCCCCGCGCCGTATCGCTGTTGGAACCCCGTCCATGTCGAATCCTGCCGCCAGCCCCAAGAACTGGTTTGGCCGCAATCGCCGCCTGCTTCTGATCGGGGGGCCCGCAGTCATCGTGGTGGCGGCGTTGGTCTTCTATTTGATGACCGGACGTTATGTGTCCACCGACGACGCCTACATCCAAGCCGCGCGGGTGGATATCTCGACCGAAGTGTCGGGCCGCATCCGTGAGATCGCTGTTCACGACAATCAAATCGTCCACAAAGGCGATGTGCTGTTCCGGCTGGACACGCCCAGCTTCAACATTGCCGTGGCCGATGCCAAGGCCCAGTTGGCGGCGGCGATGCTGAAAGTGCCGTCTCTGCAGGCTGTCTATCGCCAGCGCCTGGCGGACCAGGCCGGCGCCGAGAACACACTCGATTACGACCGGCGCGAACTGGCGCGCCAGACCCAGTTGGAGTCGCAAGGCATCTCGTCGCGCGCGCAACTCGACCAGGCCAGGAACAATTTTCAGTCTGCCGAGCAGCAATTGGCCGCCGTGAAGCAGCAGACGGCCAGCGCGCTGGCCGATTTGGGCGGCAATGCCAATGCCACGCCGGAAAGCCTGCCTCTGGTGAAACAGGCACAAGCGGCGCTGGATCATGCGCTGCTGCAATTGTCCTATACCGTAGTGCAGGCCCCCATGGATGGCATCGTCGCGAAGGTGGACCAGATCCAGGTGGGCGATCACGTCAATGCCGCCACGCCCCTGTTCGCGCTGGTCTCCGCCACGGATCTTTGGGTGGAAGCCAATTTCAAGGAGACCGACCTCACTTATATGCGGCCAGGCCAGCAGGCTACTTTTTCGGTGGACGCCTATTCAAGCCGCAACTTCACCGGCCGCGTGCTCGGCACCAGCCCCGGCACCGGATCGAGCTTTTCGCTGCTGCCGCCGGAAAATGCTTCGGGCAATTGGGTGAAAGTGGTGCAGCGCCTGCCGGTGCGTCTTTCCATCGACAACAATCAGCAGGTGCCCCTGGCCGCCGGCATGAGCGTTGAAGTCACCGTGGACACCCAGCATCGGCGGTGGGACTAAGGGCCTAAAATGCCGGACAAACCGGAAGAAGACAGGTTCGAGAACACAGCGCAGGGCGCAAGCGCGGGCGCGACGCAATCACGGCCGCCTTCCCAGCCGCACGGCCGCGTGCGCTTCCATGGCCTGATCACCTTTTCGGTGATGCTGGCCACCATTATGCAGGCGCTGGATACCACCATCGCCAATGTGGCGTTGCCGCGCATGCAGGGCACGCTTTCGGCCACCCAGGACGAAATGGGCTGGGTGCTCACCTCCTATATCGTGGCCGCGGCCATCACCATTCCTCTGACCGGCTGGCTGGCCGGCGAGGTGGGCCGCCGCAAAGTCTTCCTGGCGTCGGTTTTCACCTTCACCCTCGCTTCGGCCTTGTGCGGGCTCGCCACGTCGCTTTACCAGATCGTCCTGTTCCGCTTCCTGCAGGGCGTGGGCGGCGCAGCGCTGGTGCCGTTGTCCCAGGCCGTGCTGTTCGACATCAATCCACCGAAAGACTTCGGCCGCGCCATGGCGATCTGGGGGATTGGCGTCATGGTGGGGCCGATCCTGGGGCCCGCCCTGGGTGGGTGGCTGACCGACAATTACTCGTGGCGCTGGGTGTTCTACATCAACTTGCCCATCGGCGTGCTGACTTTCGCCACGCTTTATTTCACCATGCCTGAAAGCCGCAACGCCAAGCCCTCTCGTTTCGACTTCCTTGGATTCACGAGCCTCAGCGTGGCCATCGCCGCATTGCAGATGATGCTGGACCGAGGCCAGTTGTTGGATTGGTTTTCATCGCGGGAAATCGTGATCGAAGGGTTGGTCAGCGGGATCGCCGCCTACATTTTCATCGTCCATACCCTCACCTCTCCCCGCCCGTTCTTGAATCCGCATTTGTTTCAGGATCGCAACTTCGTCGCCTCCAACATTTTCATCTTCGTAGTGGGCGTGGTCTTGTTCGCCACCCTGGCGCTGCTTCCGCCCATGCTGCAGAACCAGATGCGATATCCCGTGGTGCTGACTGGGTTGATCACCGCGCCTCGCGGAATCGGCACCATGGTCGCCATGTTCGTGGTTGGCCGTCTGGTCAATCGCTTCGACGCCCGTCTGATCATGGCGGTCGGCTTGGCGCTCACCGCCTACTCGCTGTGGCAAATGACCCGCTTCTCGCTGTTGATGGATTATTGGCCGGTCATCATTTCGGGCGTCATCCAGGGGTTCGGCGTCGGGCTGGTTTATGTACCGCTCTCGACCGTCGCTTTCACCACCCTTCCGCCCAATCTGCGTAACGAAGGCACCGCCTTTTTCAGCCTTCTGCGCAATGTGGGAAGCTCGATCGGCATTTCGGTGGTGATGTTCCTGCTCACCCAGAATATCCAGCGCTTGCATGCATCGCTGGCCGCGAATGTCACGCTCTATAACATCAGCGGCAACAGCGCGGCGATGGCCTCCCACGTAAATCCCGGCACCCTTTCCGGCCTCCTGGGCCTCAATGGCATCATCTCCAACCAGGCGGCCATGATCGCCTATATCGATGATTTCTGGCTGATGATGATCTTGACGGTGGCGACTATCCCCCTGCTTTTCCTGATCAAGAAAGTCCGCCCTGCTGGCGGTGGTCATGCGGTGTTGGAATGAAACGCGCAGCAGCTCTTCCCCTTCTTTCCGCATTGCTGGTTTCCGCGTGCACGGTTGGCCCTGACTTCAAAGCGCCCACGCCGCCCTCCATTTCCACCTATGCGGCCAAGGGCGACGCGCCCGCGCCCGACGACCAGCGTGTGGCGTTGGGCAAGGAAATCGAAGGCAATTGGTGGGCCGGTTTCCAGTCGCCGTCGCTCGACGGCGTGATCACCCTGGCGCTTGCCGGCAACGAGGATGCCGAAGCCGCCAAGGAGCGCATGGCGGAGGCCGAAGAAGAGGTGAACGCGGCGGAAGGCGCGCTTCTGCCCCAGGTCTCGCTGGGCGGCACGGCGGGTTACCAAAAATACGGCCATGCCCTGTTCGGCCCGCTCAATTTCAACATCCCGGCTTTCGCCTATTACACGCTGGGACCGACGGTCACCTTTCCCCTCGATATCTTCGGGGGCCAAAAGCGCGCCGTGGAGCAGCGCAAGGCACTGCTGGAATATCAACATTTCGAACTCGACGCCGCTTATCAGTCGCTGGTCGCCCATGTGGCCGCAGAAGCGCTGGCGCTGGCCAGCGCCCGCGCCGAACTCGACACCCTGAACGCCATCATCGCGGACGATCAGCGCAACGTGGACCTCGTGCAATCGGCCATCAATGCCGGCTCGGGCACGCGCGTGCAGCTCCTCACCGCCCAGACGCAACTGGTGGAGGACCGGGCGCTGTTGCCGGACTTGAAGCAGCGCGAAGCGGTGGCCCGGCATGCCCTGGCTGTTCTGGTGGGTAAGGCGCCGGCGGAATGGAGCCCACCCGAATTCGCCCTCAATGATTTCACCTTGCCGTCCGAACTGCCGGTGAGCCTGCCCTCGGAGCTGGTGCATCGCCGTCCCGATATCCAGGCCGCGGAAGCGCAGCTTCATGCCGCCAGCGCCGCCATCGGGGTCGCGACCGCCAACCTCTATCCCAATTTCAACCTCACCGCGACGGTGACCCAGCAGGCGCTCAACCCGGGCGAGCTGTTCAACAGGATCAGCAATGCCTATTCGCTGGCGGCCAATCTTACCCAGCCCCTTTTCAATGGCGGCCGGCTGAACGCGGAAAAGCGCGCCGCGATCGACAATTACAAGGCGATGCTGGCGCTTTATCGCCAGACTATGATCGGCGCCTTCAGCGACGTGGCCGACCGGTTGCAGGCGCTGGCCAACGATGCCGACCGTCTCCATGCCCAGGAGCAGGCGGCGCAGACGGCGGCGGAATCGCTGGATCTGGCGCGCAAAAGCTTCCAGGCCGGCAATTCCGGCACCCTGGACGTGATCGACGCCGAGCGGCGCAACGCCCAGGCCCAGTTGAGCTTCACCCGCGCCAAATCGCAGCGCCTGATGGATACGACCGAGCTTTACCTGTCGCTGGGCGGCTCGCCCATCACGCCTCCCGCCAGCGATGTGCCCCCCGATCCGGAAGGCCAATAGGTCCACGCATTGCAGGTTCTTCCAGGCGGATGGCATAGTCGGGCTTGCGCTTATCGGGGGGTTGGCATGCGAATTGGCTTGATCGCCGCGGGGCTTTGCCTTGCACTCTCAGGGCCGGTGTTGGGCGCTGATCCCAACGAGATGCCCGCCAAGGTGGTGCGTCCCGAAACCAGCTTCGACTATATCCGCCGCGTCGAGGACATTCCGATGCGCGACGGCGTCAAGCTCCACACCGTGATCCTGATCCCGCGCGGCGCGAGCCACGCCCCCATCATCTTCACCCGCACGCCCTACAACGCGGAAGACCAGACCGGTTATGCCCAAAGCGGCCATCTCAACATGATCATGGATGGCTATGACAATGCCGACGACGTGATCGTGGAAGGCGGTTACATCCGCGTCGTACAGGACGTACGAGGCAAATACGGCTCCAAGGGAATCTATATGATGAACCCGCCCTTGGCCGGCACCGCGCTCAATCCCACCAAGACCGACGATTCCACGGACGCCTACGATACCATCGACTGGCTGGTGAAGCATGTTCCGGAATCCAACGGCAAAGTGGGCATCATCGGCATTTCCTATGACGGCTTCACGCCGCTGATGGCGCTGGTCAATCCGCATCCGGCGTTGAAGATTTCCGTGCCGATGAATCCCATGGTGGATGGCTGGCGGGGCGATGACTGGTTCCACAATGGCGCTTTTCGCGAACAGAACATGCCTTACATCTACGAGCAGGAAGGCACGCACGACAATTCCGCCAAATGGTGGGAGTCGGTCCAAGACGATTATGATTTTTACATGCGCGGTGTCTCGGCCGGCGCGCTGGGCCATGAGCATGGGTTGGAGCAGATGGGCTTCTGGAACAAGGTGGTTGCCCACCCGGCTTACGATTCCTTCTGGCAGGCTCAGGCGATGGACAAGATCCTGGGCAGCCGTCCCATCACCGTGCCGGTACTCCTGGTGGGCAGTCTGTGGGACGCCGAGGATATCTACGGTTACATGGCGGTGTGGAAGGCGCTGAAGCCCAAGGACAGCAACAATCTGGTGCGCCTGTCGATCGGTCCCTGGTATCACGGCCAAGGCATCGACGAGGGTTCGTCGCTCGGTGCGATCAAGTTCGGTCAGGACACCTCGGCATGGTGGCGCCATCACGTGCTGGCGCCGGTCCTGGCGCATTATCTGAAAGACAATGCGCCGCCCCTGGACGTTGCCACAGCAACCGTGTTCGAGACCGGCACCAATGAATGGCGCAGCTTTCCTTCCTGGCCGGTGGCGGGCGTCAAACCGACGCCGATCTATTTGAAACCGGATCTGGGGCTGGGCTTTGACGCGGCGTCGGGACCTGGTTCCAGCATTGATTATGTCTCCGATCCGGCCAAGCCGGTGCCCTATCGCGCCAGCCGCCCGATCCAAACGGCGGGCTACACGACCTGTGCGCAATGGGCCTGCTGGCTCACGGACGACCAACGCAATGCTTCAGGGCGCACCGATGTGCTGAGCTTCTCCACGCCGGTCCTGACCGCGCCCATCACGGTGCGCGGGCAGCCCGTGGTCCACCTTACTGCCGCGACCACGGGCAGTGATGCCGACTGGGTGGTGAAGCTGATCGATGTCTATCCCGATGAGGTGCCGGGCGATCATGCCATGGGCGGCTATCAGCTCGCCGTGGCGATGGACATTTTCCGAGGCCGCTATCGCGAGTCCCTGACCGAGGCCAAGCCCATCGCGCCCAATACGCCGCTGGAATATCAGTTCGAACTTCCCACCGCCGATCACGTGTTCCGGCCGGGGCATCGCGTCATGGTGCAGGTCCAGTCCAGCTGGTTCCCGCTCTATGACCGCAATCCGCAAACTTTCGTGCCCAATATCTTCTTCGCCAAGGCGTCGGATTATAAGAAAGCGACGCAGAGCGTAATGGTGTCAGGCCCGCAGGAGAGTTATCTCACCCTTCCGCTCGTGCCCTGATATCTCCCTCAAGGCTTTCGCACGGTCCGCCGGTTTTGCCGGCGGCGTGGGACCGGCCCGCGCCATTTTCAGCGCAGCGATTTGAGCGCAACGAGCGGAGTGCGCGAATCTTGCCGAGCGGCCGCAATCGGCCTTTCTCGGTCACGCCGGCCATCGTGCTGAATGTGGCGACGTGAGTTCGAGAGCATCGAATCTGAATTACAGCCGTCGGCAATATGAATTCCGCATAAGATAGAAATCCCCCGGCTTTTATCGCCATTCCGCCAGTTCCAATGTCAGGCTTTTAATATTCGGCCCATGGAATATCCATCAACGCGTCCTATCTCGAGGACAAAGGCCGCATGCGGCCCACTTCTCGAAGGAAAGGACTTGTTCTCATGTCGATTTCGCCTGCTCCAAAAGATGCCCCAAACGATGCCGGCGCACGGCGTGCCTCGCTGGTGGCGCTGCTGGTCGGCGCCGCCCTCGGCGTAGGCGCCACCGCAATTGCCGTTTCCGGCTCCTCGTTGGCCGCGCCCAATCCACCGCCGCTGGCATTGAATTCTCCGGCAAACGTGGCGCCCCAGACGGGCTTCGCGCCTCTGGTGGCCAAAGTGAAACCGGCGGTGGTGCAGATCGCCACCACGTCGCGGCCCGAGATGAATCAGGACGATCAGGGTAGCCAGATGCAGGAGCAGCAGATACCGCAGGATCTGCCTGGGCCATTCGGCGACATGCTCCGCCGCTATTTCCATCAGCATGGTGGCAACGGGGGCGCCGGAATGGAGCAGCACGCCCTGGGCTCAGGTTTCATCATCGATCCCGCCGGCTATATCGTCACCAACAATCATGTGGTGGACGGCGCCCATGAGGTTTCCGTCACCCTCACCGACGGCAACAAATACAAAGCCCATGTGGTGGGGCGCGATACCAAGACCGACCTGGCGCTGCTCAAGATCGACGCCGGCCACGCCCTGCCCTATGTGGCGTTCGGCAATTCCGACAATGAGCATGAGGGCGATTGGGTGATCGCGGTGGGCAATCCTTACGGCTTGGGCGGCACCGTGACCGCGGGCATCGTCTCGGCCCATGGCCGCAACATCAATGAAGGGCCGTATGACGATTTCCTTCAGATCGATGCGCCGATCAATCCCGGCAATTCCGGCGGCCCGTTGTTCAACGAAACCGGACAGGTGGTAGGCATCGATACCGCGATCTATTCGCCTTCGGGCGGAAGCGTGGGCATCGGCTTTGCCATTCCTTCCAATGTCGCCAAGGACATCGTGGCGCAACTGCGCGAACATGGCAAAGTTTCGCGCGGCTGGCTGGGTGTGCAGATGCAGCCGCTCACGCCGACTTTGGCCAAGGCGGTGGGCCTTCCCAACGACAAGGGGGTGGTGGTCGATTCGGTGGTGGACGGTTCACCTGCGTCGCGCG
>Ga0134128_10001070_pt1 | contig 36553 bp, 32 predicted proteins | sample KB31754_FD_96462 | JGI IMG/M metagenome (GOLD analysis project Ga0134128, IMG submission 96462) | Terrestrial soil microbial communities with excess Nitrogen fertilizer from Kellogg Biological Station, Michigan, USA - KB3-175-4 | ecosystem: Environmental > Terrestrial > Soil > Unclassified ...
AAAGCGGCGATCGAGCGCACCATCTTTTTCAATATACATGCGATACTCATCTAGCGTAGAGGCACCTATACATTGCAGGTCGCCCCTTGCCAGTGCAGGCTTAAATATATTGGAAGCATCCAGCGAACCGGAAGCGCCACCGGCACCAACTATGGTGTGTATCTCATCTATAAACAATATTACATCACGGTTCTTTTCCAATTCGTTCATGATCGCTTTCATGCGTTCTTCGAACTGACCACGATATTTTGTACCGGCTACAAGAGCAGCCAAATCAAGGCTAATTACACGCTTGTCGAATAGAACACGGGAAACTTTACGCTGAACAATCCGTAACGCAAGCCCTTCAACGATAGCTGTTTTACCAACACCCGGTTCGCCAATAAGAATGGGGTTGTTTTTCTTACGACGGGAAAGTATTTGTGATACACGTTCAATTTCTTCCTCACGGCCAACAATGGGGTCTAAGTTCCCCAATTCGGCAAGCTTGGTGATATCTCGACCAAAATTGTCCAGAACAGGAGTTTTGGATTTAGTATTACCGGCCTGGCGTCTTTGTTGCTGGAACTGTTTTCTTTCATCGTCGTCATCAAATTCTTCGGAACCAGGATCGCTTCCGTAATCTGCTTTAGGATTTTCGCCCTGCAGTATGCTTAATTCATTCTTAAACCGCTCGTAATCAACATCATATTGATGTAGTATTTGGGTGGCTACATTTTCTTTATTCTTTAAAATAGAAAGCATAAGATGCTCGGTTTCAACAGTTGCACTTTTTAATGCCTTTGCTTCAAGCACAGTGATACGAATCACCTTTTCTGCTTGTTTAGTAAGAGGCAGGCTGTTGATGTTAGCTACAGCCTTATTGTTCTTGTCTTTAATGGCCAGTTCCAGTTCTTTGCGGAGATCAAAAAGATCTACCTGCATGCTTTGTAATACACGCACAGCCAGTCCATCACCCTCGCGGATGAGTCCCAGCAGCAGGTGTTCCGTACCGATAAAGTCATTGCCCAACCGCAAGGCCTCTTCGCGGCTGTAAGAAATGATCTCTTTTACTTTCGGTGAGAAATTCGAATCCATGTATGTTTATTCCTTGTTTTAATTATTAAAATTAGTGATTTTAAGAGGTAGATTATTATTACGTTTAGCTATAAGCACATTAAAATTTATCTTTTCCCTTACTTAAATATACGAAAGAAAATGTAGCGCGGAATTGTTATTTTTAAGGTTTCGGTTAACATTGCGGTTACATATTCTTAACATTAAGCTTTTATATGGAATTCAAAATTGATACCAAAACAACTTATACTCATATAACGCCGATCGCAAACCTTTTAGATGCTAAATTGACAGAGAGCATTAGACAAAAATGGGAGCAATTGCGGCAAAGAGGCAGTCATAATCTAATTGTTGACTTACAAAACTGTATCAATGCGGATAAGATGGCATTTGAAAAGCTAAAACAGCTTCATGAAGATCTTTACGATGGAGGAAACTCTTTAGTATTTACCGGTTTGCAGGATAACCTGGCTGATGAACTAAAGAACACGAACATAAGCAACGAACTAAATATAGCCCCGACTATAGAAGAAGCTGTGGATATAATAAACATGGAAATACTGGAGCGGGACCTTTTTAATGAAGAATCATAAATAAAATTGCCCGAATTTCTGCAACGGATGATTTTTTTATAATTATATGCTATAAATTACCCGATCGAAATTAATAGAAGATTAAACAGGAATGAAAGTAACGATACTGGGTAACAATTCGGCATTACCCGCTTTTGGCAGGCATCCTTCGGCACAGGTGGTTTCAGTATACGGAGAATTAATATTGCTTGATTGTGGAGAAGGGACGCAGGTGCAAATGCAGCGATTTGGATTACGGTGGCGCAAATTGCAGAATATCTTCATAAGTCATTTGCATGGAGACCATTATTTTGGTTTGCCAGGTCTTATAAATAGTATGAGCCTATTAGGGCGTGTATTGCCATTGCATCTTTGGGCACCTGCTGAGCTGCAGCCCATCTTACAAAGTATATTGGATGTAGCAGACACTAAACTATCTTATCCTTTCTTTTTTCACCCATTGCCGGAAGGAACAGAATTGCTTGTAGATAATGAGCTATATAGTGTTACCTGCTTCCCGGTAAACCATAAAATATTCTGTCACGGCTTCCTGATAGAACGGAAAACAAAGGGAAGAAAATTGCTGCCAGATAAATGCCGTGAATATGAAATACCTGCTTATTTCTACGACAGGCTAAAGGAAGGAGAAGACTATACCCGGCAAGACGGGTTTGTAGTAAAAAATGAATGGGTGACAGAAAACGGCCCTTCCCGGAAAAAATATGCCTATTGCGCAGACACGATCTTTACAGATACATTTATTCCTGTAATAAAAGATGCAGATACCATATACCACGAATGCACCTACCTGGAAAAAGATGCTGAAAAGGCTACAGCGCGTTTTCATAGCACTGCAAGTCAGGCCGCACAAGTGGCAAAGATGGCCAATGCAAAACAATTATTATTGGGGCATTTTTCATCCAAGTACAGGGAACTGGAACCATTTAGAGAAGAAGCAATCCCAATCTTCCCAAATACTCAAGTAACTATTGAGGGGACGGCGTATGAGATATAACAGAAATTATTTTTTGTTTAGGTAATGGTGATGTAAAGCACCTGTTATTTTATTGTACGCTACTTTTGCATCCAAATTCATAACAGTGGAAGTTACACATAAGAGAAAAGCTGTAGCATACTGGCTCCTGGCGGGTGTATTCATGATCATTGTGCAAACCGTGCTTGGAGGAATTACAAGATTGACAGGCTCCGGACTTTCAATGACAGAATGGAACCCTATAATGGGTGCAATACCCCCACTCAACCAGCATCAATGGAATGACGCATTTAATGGGTACAAACAAATAGGGCAATATAAATACCTGAACAGCGATTTCACTTTAGCCAATTTCAAATTCATCTTTTTCTGGGAATGGTTTCACAGGGTGTGGGCAAGATTACTGGGAGTAGTATTCATAATCGGGTTTGTTTACTTCCTTGTAAAGAAATATTTTGATAAAGAGATGATCGGGCCCTTTATCATTCTATTCCTGTTAGGCGCATTGCAGGGGGCTATAGGGTGGATAATGGTAGCAAGCGGACTAAATGATACACACCTGGCCGTTGACCATATAAAACTTGCACTACACTTTGTATCAGCAATGATACTTGCCTGCTATACATTATGGTTTGCATTGCAGCTACTAATACCTGAAGAAAAAAGAATTACCAGCAAAGGCTTATTCAATTTCACGATAATCTGCATAGCACTGCTATTTGTACAATTAGTATATGGGGCATTTATGGCAGGGCTAAAAGCCGCAATGTCCGCACCAACATGGCCTACAATAAACGGGATGTGGATACCCGGGAATATGCTGCAAAAAAGCTTTATAAATGATCCGATCAATGTGCATTTCGTACATAGAACGATCGCCTATCTCTTATTTACATTGCTTATGTTCTGGTTTGGGAAAGCGAGCAAAGTAGCAAAACAGCAACCGAATAATGTGCTGATAAAGACACGGTGGTGGCCATTTGTACTTGTTTTTACACAAGTGTTACTGGGAATATTTACCGTACTTAGCGCACCAACAATTGTATTCAGAAAATTCGGACAATACCAGATACTTGCAGAAACCCACCAGGTGGTAGCAATGTTTTTACTGATGTCATTAATAATAAATCTATACTGCATTAAACGAGTAAAAGCTTAATAATGTTATTAAAACAAATGAGCGCTCTTAGCTGGCATCTCTTTTTTGCGATTGAAAAAAATCGTAGATTGAATTTAAATGCCGAGAGCACGTAAGCAAAAAGCAATACTGCAAACTACCTGGCAGCGCGCTAAAAATGTGTTGAAGAATATTTACTACTTCCTGCCGATACAATTAGTATTGCTCCATTTCCGTAAATACCAATTACTGCTTATATTCTGGTTTATATTAGCCGCAACTATTACAGGGCATTTCGCACAGCATTTTGGAGCAGCTTCACTTTTTTTATCACCGGAGTATCTAGGCAATTTTAATTACATAAGCATGTTCCTGCTGGGAGGGGCAATGGGTGTATATATAATGGGATGGCATATTACTACCTTCATCATACATGGACACAGGATACCCTACATGGGTGCAGCAAAACAAACCTTTCTTGTTTATTGTATCAACAACTCTATAATACCTATATTGTTCCTTGTTTTTTACTCGATCGTCAGTATACGTTCTGAATTGTATAGTGAACATGCAAAGCCGGGGGATATTTTACAATTGCAAGGCTCCTTTTATGCGGGAATACTGATCATTATCCTGGTATCCTTTGTTTATTTCTTCCGCGTGGGCAGAGACCTGCTAAAAGTTGTGGTATCTAAAATAACCAATCCTTCACGTATACGTGAAATCATACCATACGATACGCTGGATTACGAAATAGACATTATCCGTGCAGACAGCTACTTATCAGAAAATATGAGGATAATGCAATGCTCGGAACTGGAGCATTACCATCCGAGATTACTAAGAACTGTTTTGCGCAGGCATCACAGAAATGCAATTACTGCAACTATTTTCTCTTATATCTTTCTCGTGATATTAGGCATTTTCGGGAGCGTGCCTTATCTGCGTATACCGGCAGGAGCAGGCTTCCTGATACTATTTTCTATTACCATGGGGATTGTAGGTGCTGTAAAATATTTCTTAAAAAGCTGGGAAATCCTTGGATGGGTAATAATCATGCTTATAGCCGGATGGATGGTAAAGCACAAGCTTTTTGACCTGCGAAGCATAGCATACGGTGTAAATTATCATGTGCAGTCAGCACGGCAGCCACAATATAGCTATGACTATTTGCAAAAGCTCTTTACAAAGCAACGATACGAAAAGGATAAAAATACCGAACTGGCAAGACTGGAAAACTGGAAGAAGAAAGTGGATAGCGGAGATAGTAAACCACCACTGGTGGTAGTGACGGTGAGCGGAGGAGGTACCAGAGCAGCCTACTGGACATTCAGATCGCTGCAATATATAGACAGCATGACCCGAGGAAAGCTATTTAAAAATACAGTGCTGATAACCGGGGCATCAGGCGGGATGCTTGGAGCAGCCTACTGGCGCGCGATTCACGATGCCTACAATGAAGGAAAGCTAAATGATCCATACGACAACAAATACCAGGAGAACATAGGCAAAGACCTTTTGAACTCAATTATCTTCTCGATGGTGACAGTGGATCTTATATCGCCATTTAATAAAGTATATGTGAATGGATATGCCTATACAAAAGACCGTGGATATGCAATGGAGCAACAGTTAATAAAGAATACAGATGGGCTGATAGATAAACAAATAGGAGATTACAGGCAAGGCGAGGCGAGCGGCGATATACCACAGATGATCATTAATGGCACTATTATAAATGATGGGAGAAAACTAATGATATCAGCGCAGCCAATAAGCTACCTGACACGACCAGAATATGAACTGAATGATACTGCAGAACCGCAAATAGATGCTATAGATTTCGGCGCTTTTTTTGCCGGAGAAAATCCTTACAACCTGCGCCTTACATCGGCACTACGAATGAATGCAACATTCCCATACATTTTACCTGTTGTGAAACTACCATCGCAACCTGCTATGAATATAATGGATGCAGGACTAAGAGATAATTTTGGAATGGAAACTGCAGACAGGTATCTGTATGTGATTCGTGACTGGATCAAGAAAAATGTAGGCGATGTGATATTTCTTGAAATAAGAGATACCCGTGAGTATGAAGTGAGACCTATCTCTGTCCAAAATGGATTGGGCAACATGCTATATGATCCTCTCTTTGTAATACAGGAAAAATGGGAAGCTTTTCAATCATATTCAGACAGCTATCTGAAGGATTACGCACCGAATGACCTGAATGGCAAATTACATTTTGTGTCATTGCAATTTGTTCCGCAACAGCAAAAATCTGTAGCCCTGAACTTACATCTCACACAAAAAGAAAAAGAAGATCTATATCAATCTATCAATTATTGGGGCAATCAAAGAGCGATCGATACTTTGCTTCAACTGATCAATCATTAATTTGCTTTAGACCAATGCGAAGGGTCGTTGTTTAAAAATTGTTCAGCTGCTACAAGATCATCGTGCAACACCCTGTCATGAGCCATAAATGGTACATGTCCACGGAAATCGCTCCATATTTTTTCCAAAACTACTGATGAGCGATGTGGTCTTCTTAATTCCAAAGCCTGTGCTGCCGTTAATAATTCAATAGCAAGCACACGCTGTACGTTCTGCACCACCCGGTGCAATTTGGTTGCTGCATTAGCTCCCATACTTACATGATCTTCCTGACCATTACTACTTACAATACTATCAACAGAAGCAGGAGTACATAGTTGCTTATTCTGGCTTACGATAGCAGCAGCAGTGTATTGAGCTATCATCAGGCCGCTATTTAACCCTGCCTCCGGAGCAAGAAATGCCGGTAAGCCACGCTGCCCGCTGACAAGCAAATAAGTGCGGCGTTCGGATATATTGGCCAACTCTGCAAGCGCGATAGCCAGGAAATCAAGATGCAAAGCCAAAGGCTGCCCGTGAAAATTACCACCGCTCATTATAGCATCTTCATCGTGAAATACTATCGGATTATCAGTTACAGAATTGATCTCGATCTCTACAACATTTGATACAGTGTCAATAACATCGCTGCTGGCACCATGCACCTGCGGCATGCAACGAAATGAATAAGGATCCTGCACCTGCTCCTTGTGTAATTGCTGGATAGCGCTGCCATCGAGAAGATGTAAAATACGCTGAGCGCTTGCTACCTGCCCTTTGTGGGGCCTTAGCCTGTGAATAGGGTATTGAAAAGGCTCATTTTTTGCCATGAAAGCATCTACAGATAGAGCACCAATAACATCGGCCCAGAATGACAGTCGTTTCGCTTCTATAAGGCTCCATGTGGCATAGCTGCTCATGAATTGTGTACCGTTCAATAATGCAAGCCCTTCTTTAGCAGCAAGTGGTGTAAGTGTCAACCCTAATTGCTGCAGCACTTCAGCAGCTTCTCTTTTTTCTCCTTTATAATTTACCCAACCCTTGCCAAAAAGTGGTAAACTAAGGTGAGCTAAAGGCGCCAGATCGCCGGAGGCGCCCAACGAGCCCTGCTGATAAACAATAGGAAGAATATCGTGATTGTAGAAATCTGCCAAACGCTGAACAATCTCTGGTCTTACCCCACTATAGCCCTGACTTAATCCATGAATTTTAAGTAACAGCATTAGCCGTACAATATCTGCCGGCACCTCATCGCCCATGCCACAGGCATGAGAACAAACGAGATTTTCCTGCAGAGCGGCTAATTCGCCAGGCTGGATGCGAACATTACATAAAGCACCAAATCCAGTATTGATACCATAATAAACATTGCCTGTTTTCAGGATATTATCCAGATAGGAACGATTGACTGTAATGTGCTGAATAGTTTCAGAAGAAAGCTCGATATGGCTATTCTTCCAGTTTTGTAAAGAATCTATGGATATACGCTCAGGTAGTTGCATGCTGCAATAAATTGTAGGCAGCAAATGTACTTATTTAGAAACTATATGAGATACAGCTACTTATTGCTGCGCCTCTCTCTGCATTATATCTTTTTCCACAATCCTATCAAGATCTGTTTCTATATTTCTTTTAAGAGTTTCAGGAGTTATTCTGCCTATTTCCTGATGGTTTTTTATAACGATAATAGTAGGAATGTCGGAAATGTGATATAACTTATGTTCAACATATTTTGTAGTCTTTGCCCGGTCAACACCATACATTTTGTACCCAGACATCGGGTAACCAGTTACCTGCAGCACTTTGTACAATTTAGGGAGCAACGAGTGAGTTTCACGATTCCACGTACCGATAAAGACCACCAACTGGTACTTTGATAAATCTTTTTTCAAATACTTTACGGCTATAGAATCAGGAGTATATTCTGAAGCACCATTCATTAGCCAACTGAAAGAGGGCTGCTTATTAATATCTTCAAAAGTGCATTGTCCCTTATACACCAACTCGTGTGTTTGCTTATCAGTTGAAACATCGTAATCAGATGTGGATTGGGCAAAGGCATTTACACTTATCAACAGGATAATTGCTAAAAACAGATTTTTCATCAGGAAGAAAGTTGGTTTCTTATTGTTAATAATTTGTTCCGAAGTTGTAGTAATGACTGCTTTAAGTCAACAGATTCGACGGTCATTTTTTTACGGTCTTTGAGCCTGGCTTTAGCACCGCTAATGGTAAAGCCCTGTTCCTTAACAAGATTGTAAATAGCACGTATCTCCCTTATCTGATCGGGAGTATATAACCTGTCGCCCTTACGTGTAGTCCGGACTTTAAGGTTAAACTCATTTGTCCAAAAACGAATATGAGAAGTTTTTACTTTGAATAAAGAGGCTACTTCACCAATAGAATAATACTGCTTATCACCTTCCCAGCCCTTCAGAATTTCTGTTTCTTTTTCCGGCTCTTCAGTTACAATAACTTCCTCTGCGGCAACTTTTTCTTTTTTCTTTTTTACAGCACGGCTTTTACCAACAGCAACTATTTGCTCAGGCATAATCTCTTCGCCAAATAATGTAAGTGCCTTTACAGTCATTGATACAAAATAACGAAAAGTTTTTAGAAGCTTTATTTTATACTTTTCGGCGAATTTCCGATGATATAACCTATCATCTTAAGTTATTCGGGGTTTAATAATACTAAATTTTGTATCTAACACTAAATGTTGCCGTTGGAACGTTAATTTTGTAGGGTGATGGCATGATATGTATCACAGCTTTTATCACTATATAAGCATCGAGAATAATGCGAATTCGTTTGTCTATAGGCTGGTTGTTATGTTTATTAACAGGATTTACAATAACTGCCAGGGCAACACATATTGTGGGTGGAGAAGTAACCTATAAATGCCTGGGAGGTAATAATTATGCAATAACTTTGGTGATATATGAAGACTGCCTTACGGGCTTGCCTGAAGCCATCGCAGAAGATGACCCTGCATATATAAGCATCTTTGACGACAATAATACATTGTTCGAGTTTGATTCAATGCGGTTAGCAAAAAAACGCGAGACAGTACCTGCAAATTTCAGCAATTCATGCATCAACAACCCGCCTCCTACTTGCCTGTTTAAAGCAACTTTTACTAAAACGTATAATTTACCTAATGCCACTACCGGATACACCGTGGTATATCAGCGTTGCTGTAGAAATGGAGGTGTACGTAATCTTATTAATCCTGCTGACATCGGGGCAACCTATTATTGCACTATACCTTCAGCCAGCCAGGCCGCGTGTAACAATAGCGCAGTCTTTAAAAATTTCCCGCCTCAGATTATTTGTATAAATAACCCACTGGTATATGACCACTCAGCAACGGATCCGGACGGAGATTCTTTAAGCTATGAATTCTGCCAGGATTACCAGGGCGGATCGGGGAATGATGTGAAACCAACACCCACACCTCCTCCCTTTACCCCTGTTCAATATAACGGTCCTTTTTCTTTTGCAAATCCAATGGGGGGATATCCACAGATACAAATAGATCCAAAAACCGGGATCATTACAGGGACCCCTAACTTAATTGGTCGTTTTAGTGTCGCAGTATGTTGCCATGAATGGCGCAACCATGTAATGATCAATACTGTAACCAGGGAATTTCAATTTGTTGTTACCGATTGCTCAAAAGCAGTAGTGGCGGATATCCCTCAATTATCTACAGAGTACAATACTTATTTAGTAGATTGTAAGGGGTATACCGTAACATTTGTCAACCAAAGTAAAGGTGCGTTCTCTTATTACTGGGATTTTGGTGATACTTCAGACAGAAGCGATACATCTTCGGCTTTTGAACCTACCCATACCTATACTGACACAGGTGTGTATAACGTAAAGCTGGTAGTGAACAGGGGTACCACCTGCACAGACAGCATTACAAGACTGGTGAAGCTATACCCATATTTTGCCACAGATTATGAAGATAATGGCCTGCAATGCCCCAACTCAATTATCAATTTTACAGACCTTACAACATCGACATACAAACCCATTAACAACTGGGAATGGACATTTGGTGATGGCACGTCATCAAGTGATGAAAATACCTCACATGCGTATAGGCAAGGCGGCACTTACAATGTGCAACTGATATCGCAGAATATAAAAGGGTGTATTGACACTATGCTCCGGCAAGTATTGATAGAAAACTTTATTCCCTTTGCAGGTAATGATACAATAATAGTAAAAGGGGAAAGTATTGACTTTAATGCATCAGGCGGAGTGCAATACACATGGTCGCCCGCCAATAACCTGAGCGATCCGAATATTAATAATCCTGTTGGGTACTATCCTGACACCGGCCACTATAATTATAATGTACATATCACTAGTCCGTTCGGGTGTGTGGGCGACGATTCGATAAGAGTATATGTGGTAGGGCAAGGTGCATTGTTTGTTCCGACAGGTTTTACACCTAACGGTGACGGTAGGGACGACTATTTCAAACCTATAGTGATCGGTTACCGCCAGGTGAAATTCTTTGACATATATAACCGTTGGGGGCAGCAGGTATTTCACACCAACCAGATAGAAGCTGGATGGGATGGAACCTTTAACGGCAAACCTGTCGATACGGATGTCTATTTCTGGACACTGGATATTGTAGACAGAAACGGGAATGAAGTAAAACAGAAAGGGGATGTTACCCTAATAAGATAATTTACTTCCAGATAGCCTTTTCAGTAACGGGTACCTGACGCTTTCCTTCTTTTGCAGCCTCGTCTGAATAGCCGAGATATATCAGACCCATTACCAGATCTTCCTCTGACAACTGTAAGTGCTCTTTAAGTGCCGGGTGATGTGTCATGCCGCCTGTGCTCCAAAATGATGAAATACCCAAAGCCGTTGCGCCTAACAAAATATTGTCCATAGCTGCTGATGTTGCCGCGATCTCTTCGAGTTTTGGGATTTTAGGATTAGTCCCGCGCTTCATTGTGGCAATGATCAGATGCGATACATTATCTGTAGTGTGCTGTAGATTTTCGAATGCCGTAGTTGTGCGTTTATCTTCGGGTGTATGCTGCCAGTAAATATCAGCATGTGCTATTGCAAATTGTTTCAATGCCGCGCCTGTATATACAAAGAAGCGCCAGGGCTCTGTGCGGCCATGTGTGGGCGCCCAGTCGGCAAGCTCTATTAATTTTTTTATTTGCTCATCAGGTATAATTTTTCCATTCATCGCAACCGCCTTTACCGTGCGGCGTTCTTTTATGATAGATTGTATTATTTCGAATTTTGTTTTTGACATAGGGCGCAAAGGTAAAGTAACGCAATCAATAAAAAAGCAGAGCTATTGCCCTGCTTTAAAAATGGAAAATGCCTCTATTGAGAGGTATTAATCTCAAATAAAATGAGGCTGTCCCTGAGTTTAGAGACAGCCTCGAATGATCATATTGTCTATGACTTATTCAGCGCCCTGCGCCTCGGTTTCGGAGACTTTATGTCCGCCAATGGGGAATACCAACTTGAAACTTACATTTCTACCCATATTGTAAATACCCTGACTTTGATTGGTTACGGTAGCTACCTGTCCGTTATAAGATAGAAAATACTGCGCGAGATTTAAATGGTCAACATATGCAAGATTCAGGAGGTTAGTGCAATTTGCATAAAAAGAACAAATGACCCTACCCGTTTTAGGGTTAATGAAATTAGTGCCTACTCCTACATTATATAAGCTATATTCCTTAGAGGGCAGTTCGGTATAAAGTGCGCTGTAAATATTATTTTGCGCCCAATATTTTGACTGGCCGAACTTAAAATAAGTACCCATCAGGATGGAATTGCGTCTATCTTTCAGTTTAATCTTGACCTCGGTAGTCAGGTGCGGGGCTGGCGTATAAGGGACGTGATTGGTTGAATCCGTTTGATGAGGAAGAAAGGAATAAATATAGGTGAACCCGTTGTTTATTTCAAGCCATTTTGTACTGGCAGGATGTATACTAAAATACCCCGAAACCCCAGTAATTATGGCAGTATTGGCCTTAGTAGGATAAACAGGAAATCCAGATAGAGATGAATCAGTACGGTCGGCAAATATGAAGTTATTTATATAGTTATAAAAACCATCCGCTTCAAAACTTACGTCTTTTCCATTATTTCCATAGGCGAAATCCACCTCGTACCCTTCTTCAGCTTTAAGGCTAATATTCCCTAATTGAAATTGTTTTGTACCAATATTCAGCCCATTGCTTGTTAGTTCATTGATAGCAGGAGCGCGGAAGCTTTTTGAAAGGTTAAGTTTGACATAATTGTTTGCCGGCAACTGGTATGATGCGCCAATGCTTCCAGATGGCCCGGTGTATGTATTATTAAAGCCTGCAAACTGCTGCATGGCGCCTGGTGTTCCTTCAGGCACCTGTTGCTGTTCAGGAGTGCCGCTGTTTAGCAGATACATACTTTGTCCTATAAAATTATTCCAGTCGTAACGCGCGCCACCGCTAATGGTAAGATTCTTAAAATCTTTTTCAATGATAGCATATATTCCAGCCTGGAAATCAGTATAATCAGGTATCTCGAAGTTTCCTATATAGGGTGCCGGAGGCTCGGGGTAGTTATTTTCAAATTCATAGGTGCCATTAACCCCTGTAGTAAACTTCAGTGTTGAGTTCTCCCCCGTTATCTGGTATTTTAAGGAATACGGTATATCATTTACCACCATATTGCCCTGGCCAATTGTTCCGGTGTCTATATCATGGTGTTCGCTTCTTGTAAAACCTATGTCCAACCCAATTCTTCCCAGTCCCACATTAAAACTGTTTTGCCACCATACCTGGTATTCATTCAAGATCTTGTCGCTTGCTATGTCCGCATTGTACGATAAGAAATCCGCACGTGTTGGGTATAGTTGGCCATTTTCCGGGGCATCAAACATAAATCTTCCTGTACTGTCACGGTTACCGTCGGGTACTTCTATTCTGCGATGAAGTGCGCTTACTGACAAACGGGTATAGCCCCAAGATTTATTAAGCCCGATGGTTAACCGCGCATTCTGTTGCTGCCATGCACTCCCCCACACATACCCATCTTTTGGGTTCCAATAACTATGTGCTTCTTCTGAACTCGCCCTAAGGTTCCAAACAAATCCGTTATTATTTCCTCCAACACCTACCGAGTTTGCTATCAGCCCGTTATTAGTTTGATATTCCGTAAGTGCACTACCCTGCACAGTTCCACTTTCTGCAAAAGGTTCCGATTTAAAGTTAATAACACCTGCTTCTGCACTTGCGCCATATTGCAAAGAGGCCGGGCCTCTTATGATTTCAGCATCGTATATCGCATAGGGATCTATCAGTATCCCGTGGTCATCGCCCCATTGGAAATCTTCCTGTCTCTCGCCATCCGTAAGTACCAATACCCTGTCAAATCCTAATCCATTAATTTGAGGTTTAGTTGTACCCGGCCCTTCCATCGTTTCATTTACGCCAGGCTGATTAGCGATAGCATCAATCACAGTGCTTGAGGTTTTTTCCAGCATGGCCTGATGAGATACCAGTGTTACAGGCATTGGTGAACGTTGTGTATTTGTGACGTTGCCAAGTGCTGTTATAACCACTTCGTTGGTGGAGTAAGAAGATGGACACATAGGACAATTGCAGATTGCATTGTCTCTTATGGTAACTTGTTTAGTAAAGGTTGCATACCCCAGGATCTTTACCTCCATTTCATAACTGCCTTTGGGTATGTGTGATATTTTAAAGTTCCCATTGTCATCGGTAGTAGTGCCTAATTTAAGTTCGGGAATATAAACTATAGCCCCCGATATTGGTTCATGGGTGATACTATCAGTTATCTTTCCGCTTAACGTTTGTGCCCGGAGATAAGATGTTAATAATATTGACAATATTAAAAAGACTATTTTTTTCATACACTTGTTTTACGCTTTGTATTACGCTACAAATAAATACGATGATGCACTGCACTGAATGAGTATTGAAAACTCAATGTGAGTTGCCGATAAAAAAGAAATTATTACACGGGCCACATAACCATAATGGAAAACAATCGGATGAATGTTTCCAAACAGGTAACAGTTATATACCTAAATATAACTGCAATAAAAGTTCAGCATTAAGCAGTTGGAGGACGAAAAACTGTATGGGAGACTGAAATAGTGAGCAGTTCGTTATGACTAAAATACCGGGAAGCATTTTCGGGAAATGAAAAATGTACCACTTCCGGTTTTGTATATGAATAGAATAATTCTATTTGCTTGTCTTTAGAATTTCTGGAGGTAGGTAATTGGTCCTGCTTTTCCTGGTTGGCTAATTTCTTTTTCAAATAGCATTTACCGCAGCATTTCATACCAGGTTTATTCCTATTTTCACAAAGACTTTTTGCAATGTAATTCCTGTTCAGGTAAAAGGCAGTATATACCATCACCTTGCTATAGGTTTGCATCAGAATGCCTACAAATGCTAATATGGCGATTAATTGCTTCAAAAAAATTAACAATTCGTCTACTACTTAGACGCTTTCAAAGGTACTGAGGTTGGTAATAAATACCTAAATTTACTACTGTGAAACCCCTAAGTATGAAAAAGGCACTCTTCGTTGCACTGCTCTGCTGCCTATCGTCTTTTCTAACCAATGCGCAGATAACTGAGGTAGAGCTTGGTGTAAATGGATTGACCTGTTCACAATGCTCACGCAGCGTAGAAATGCGTATCCGCAAGCTATCTTTTGTAAAAGATGTGCAAATGAACCTGGAACATACAGATGCTAAAATATTTTTCAAGGACAAGCAGAACATAGATATAGATAAAATAGCCCAGGCTGTTGTGGATGCCGGCTTTTCAGTAAGGTATCTGCAGGCAACTTTTACATTTAACCACGTATCGGTTTCACCCAACTCCTGCTTTAGCTACGACAGAAATAATTACAGAATTGTAAAAGGTGAACCAACTGTACTGAATGGTTCGACAACACTGAAGTTTGTCGGAGACGAATTTTTACCCAGGAAAGAAGCAAAAAAATGGCTGCCATATATGAAGAATACCTGTGCAGGCAGTCCCGGCAAGACCTACTATGTAACTATGTAAAATATCCTGATGAAAAGAATTGCTACTATTCTGTTTCTTTTTATCTCGTCTTACCTGAATGCACAAGAGCTTTTCCCTCTTAATGAACCTGCGAGCAATGTTCCGAAAGGAACTTTGGGCGTAAGAGCGTTTGGCGAATCCTACAAAGAAGTAAGCCTGTACCGTAACCTGTTTGCATTGAGGCTCATGTATGGCATCAGCTCCAGGCTTAGTGTATACGCAACAGCATCTATATCTAATCACCACAGCCCGATATTGCCGCCTGATCTCGCCACCCACACACATACAGGAAACCAAACCGTTTATTTTACCACTTCTATTAAGCGGGGCGTACCTTATCCATACCTGTATAACGGAGATGATGTGTATGTGAAATACCGTTTTCTAAGCTCCGACGGACAGAACAGCCATTTCAGAATGGCAGCGTATGGCGAGGCATCGAACGTGAATGTGGCTCATGATGAAACAGAACCTACACTATTAGATGATACGAAAGGATATGGTGCAGGTATAATTACCACTTATCTAAAAAAGCATCTTGCAATATCTTTTAATACAGGATTTATCATCCCGCTTGCGTACGATGGTTATGCGGCTGATCCGTACGGCGGAGCGGAAGTACCATCAAAATTGGTTTATGGACGTGCGGTAAGCTACAACCTCTCCTTTGGCTATTTGTTATTCCCAAGACATTACAAAAATTACAACCAGACGAATTGGAATATCTATATGGAATTCTTAGGCAAATCATACGAGCAGGCGAAAATTTACCAAGGGCCTGAAATGGTTTCCGTTCCTATACAAACCCCATTGCTGAAAGGCGGCAGCTATATAGAAGCATATCCCGGCTTGCAATGTATCATCAAATCGAATCTCCGGATAGATCTGTCTGTCGGCAGCAAACTAATAGGACAATCCTATGTTCATTTCTACCCGGTATATATGCTGGGAATACAACGATATTTTTTTGGAAGAGAATAATTTCAGTTAGTCTTCCTCCCCCCAAATGCGTGATTTTATAAAACCTCCAAAGCGAAAATGGATGCGTTCCGTCTCTAATAGATACTGGATTAATCCTTAAACTTTATAAAAAACATTTGATAATCATTAAAAAATCAATTAATGAAAAAGCTATTGCTATGGGTTCTTTTTGCAGTAATAAGTTTATCAGCTTTTGCGCAAAGTGTGGGAGTAAAATGTGCGACAGTTAAGACTTCCATTCCTCCTAACGTTTCCAAACCCTCCTCCATTCTACATTCGAGTGCAAGGAAAGCAGGAGTTACTACACTGGCCGATTCGCTTTTGTATCAGTATGATGTCACACAATGGGATGCAGATACACTGGAAAAATATCCATTTTACTATGGCAGTACTATGCCACATGATAGTGGTTACTTTTTTGGCACTAACGGACTTCTGGCTGGAACAGATATACCTATAGGCGTAGCACAGGCTTACAGCTTTCCCTATAGCGGCGATACAAGCTGGCAGGTGATCGGTGTAGCCAGCGAATGGTTTGGCAATGTAGAACCGGGATCTACTAATACAGTTTCTTTTAAAATATGGGGGCTTGATACTAACCTCCACCTTGTTGAAGGGCATTATTATCTCGGAGATTTGCCCGGACCCGTACTGGATTCAGCCACAGAATCTTTTTCCAGCCTGGGGGTGAATTCCGGAAATGTCCATTATACATTTTTTCCTACCCCATTGCCCGCATCCTTAAATGCTGATCAGCGGACTATATATGCAGGTTTCGAGCTGCGTACTCCATGGGCTTCGCTCGGTGGTGATACTATCCATGTTGGCTGTACCCGTGATCTCCGGTACGGAGTTTCATATTATACCGATGGAGCAGGGGATACTATTATAACAGGAATAAATGCGTACGAAGCCGGGGATGTGTGGCTCAATCTTTCTTTTGACCTGAATATACAGCGTCTGCTCTCTCTTTCTCCTATTGTGAATGTGAATGCTGTTACTACCAATGTAAAGGGCATTAAGGCAAATGACCTTACATTCTTTGGTAATTATCCTAACCCTGCGAGTACTACTACTAACATTAAATTCGCTTTGCAGAGCAATGCAGATATAACTATAAAGATCACAGACCTTTCCGGCCGTACGATACAGACCATACACCAGGCGGGCCTTTCCGCTGGCGAGCATATCGCTCCTGTGAATACTAGCGCATTCGCAGCAGGAGATTATATCTATGTGGTACAGAGCAGTCACGGCGGCAGCATGGCTGCTAAGATGACGGTGGTGAGATAAAACACTACTGATAATGGCTAAAAGGCTGTCTCAGAATCGAGACAGCCTTTTTTATTAATTATGTAAATAAGTATAACACTTATGATAAAAAAACCTATTTAAAATATTAACTTTGAGTTAAAATAACCTATGAAAAAAGAACCCACAGATGCAGAAATCTATAATGAACTTTACAAAATAAAGTCTTCCTTCATTGAGTCGTTTAATAAGTACTTAATTTCCCAACAAGATGGCTCCTTTATTAGAAATAATGCTGCCAGTGAAGAGATAAAGTTTACGATGGGCAATCATTCTATAGAAGCAGAATTTGAAATTAAACCATTTGCCAAAGCACTATTCATTGAAACAATAATCAACGAAGAAAAAGTAAAGGAATTAAACATTATCTATTATGCGGATCATACAATGAAGCAAAGGAGTAATAATGTTTTAAAAGCTCATGATTTTCAAGTTGACTATTATCAAATGATAATTGAATGTCTCAAACAAATAGAAGATAAAGAATTACAAGAATTTTGCAGATAGTCTATAGAGTTGTTTATTGGTGGTGCTTCTTCAGGTGACGAGGATGCCAGCCAATATTTTTAGAAACGCCAAGATTAAACTGACGACCAAATGTGAGTACAGATCTATTACTGTTTTCAATGCCTGCATAATTGGCTGTCCAATTGTATGTGCGATAGCTTCCACCACCAACATTGAAAGTAACAGCAATGCTTGGGCTGACAAACGCGCCTATTGCAGGGTAAACCATGCCTCTGAAGCCAGTATAAGTAGCTTGTGCGCCAAGGTCTTCTTCGGATGCTGAACCATTCGCATACCCCGCATCTACCTGCGCATAAAAAAAGAGCATGGTCTTAGTGTATATCGTATAACGATAAAATGCGCCAAGTGTCCATTCACTAATTGTGAAATTGTTATTTGCTGCAGCACCGACAGGAGTTTTCATGAAATCGTAAATACCCTGGATGCCTATCGTCATATTGTGATCGAGCTGGTAACCTACTCCGAGATTGGGCCCCCAGGCGATTGTTTTACGCTGATAAGAACTGTAATCACTGTTTTCGGAGCTGATGTATGTATTTGCGTAAATCAACAACGTATGCGTTTGGGCGCTTGCTGCTGTAATACAAACAATTGCCACTACGCTTAATAGTAATTTTTTCATTTCTGTTGTGCTGGTCGGAGCCTGCAAAACGCATAAGCGGGATAGGATGTTGGACAATGTTATGATACGGAACGTTTAATACAAGTGAAAATTTTATTTAACGGTAGGGCGCGAAGGATCGCTGTAATCTTCGCTAATAGCAAGAGGAGACGTGAGCGACTGGCCTTGCTGGCTGATGGTAAATGCCTCACCTCCTACAATGGGAGTAGTGATAGGTGTAATTGTGGTATCGGTGCCATAGCCAAAAAAGTAATAATTACCATTTTGAAGACCGGAAAATGTAACTGCGATCATACCACCGGCTGTAAAGCCAACAGCAGAATCATCATAAACCCTGTCGGATGGTGCTGTTTGGGTGTTGTATTTAACATACACAGTGCATACTGTAAGATTTTTTGCTATCGAATGGTGCTGGGGATATAGCGTAACTGAAGTACTGCCACCCGTGCCGGCCACAGCAGATTTATCAGGCTTTTTGCAGCCTGTAGATAAAAGCGGCAAGGCAATCAACATTGCCCCCAAAGCTAAGTTGCTAATATTCATACACCATGAATTGAGATATAAATTTAAATAAAATTAGCGGTATCTGATTATGAGGATAAGTATGCGGTGATTTATAAAAAATAGTTGGCTTTCCCATTCCAACTATTGCATATATGTCCACTCTTGTCTAACTTCATGGTTCGCATTAATAATTTTTAACCAAACGCTGAAATTGTTCGAAGCCATTTAATACTATTTGTAATCAACAAATCAGGGATAAAAATGCTTTCGTTTCAATAGGGGTAAAAAGATCACTGCTATCGCGCAATGAGCTTATTTAGAGCCTTACATTCCTGTAAGGCTCTCATTATTTGTTATTGCATTAAGCAAAAAAATAAAGGCCCTAAAAAGGGCCCTTCTGGTTACATATAGAGGATAAGAGAGAGCGAACTGATGAGCAGCTAAAAACTGATAGCCACAGCAAGGCATGAGACAATAGAAACAAACAGCACAACTTTTTTTATTACCATCATTTTTATTACTGAATTCATATCCTTTTTTTTATTTAGCAATTTGATGACGCAAAGATGTAATGCCAGATATGCGGGACAAAATATTACCGGAGTGTTAACGACTGTGTTATAAGCAGTTAACAAACGATTAAAATATAATAAAATAAAAATATGCCAAATATTTTACCTATGAATACCCTGATAGAGTTTCAAGCATTTGGAAAACGACACTTATTAAATGTGGGTAATGAATAATTTATAGGAAGAAGTGAATTAGCTATTAAAAAAAGAAAGCTTTTATTATATTTAAGCTTTAAAATTTTTACATATGCCGAAAATAATTGCGCTAAAATTTTTGATTGCTTTCTTTGTATTTGCACTTCCTATCAGCATGTATGCCCAGACTACCGGTAACAGAGCTGATCTTGTAAATAAAACATGGCGTATAGTAGGCATGAAATGCCCGGACCAAACAGCATCGGCCGATAATGATGATTATGTGCACTACTACGGAACATTACATTTAACACCAGAAATTTACTCAGATATTAATCACGGTAAATACATGAAAGTATATCGCGATCAACGTGATAATCCGAGAGAAGAAGGAACATATTCTATCATCACCGATGACCAGAATGAAACCAAACTGATACTTAAAACTAGAAAAGGAAATAAAGTAGAGTACAGGGTAGCTCTTGTATATCCTAATCACCTTACATTGATACAACTTGATGAAGCTGAAAAATGCCGCGTGTCTTACGCAATAGCTCCATAGATAATTTTTTCAATCATATTTTAATGGGCTTCTATTAGGAGCCCATTTTTATGCCCATCTTTACCAATTCAGCAAATAATATTCCCTTTTTAGAAAATGATATAAAGAGATACAAGTGATTTTTGCGCTGCAAATTTCTTCTAATGAAAAAAATACTATTTACTATTTGTATTTCTACATATTCAATATTAAATGCTCACGCACAAACCATAGATACAGCTACGCTACAGGAAGTGAAAGTATTGGGCTACAAGACAATGAATGGCATTGGCCATATTAATGACTATTATGGGCAGATCATTTTTTCAGGAAAAAAGAATGAAGTACTAACAATAGATAGCCTGGCAGCTAACAAGGCAATAAACAATACACGGCAGATAATAGGCAGGATACCGGGTGTAAATATCATAGAGACGGAAGCAGGTGGCTTTACCGCAAATGGCATTGCATTTCGTGGCTTGGATCCCTATCAATCAATAGAAACAAATACAAGGCAGAACGGATATAATATATCAGCAGACATTTTTGGATATAATGAAGCTTATTATCTGCCACCGATGGAAGCCGTACACAGCATACAGTTTTTGCGTGGATCAGCAGGCTTACAGTTTGGGCCACAAATAGGGGGGCTGGTGAACTATATTTTGAAAGATGCGCCAAACAAGCCATTTGAAATGACTGTATCACAAACAGCAGGAAGCTATGGAATGTATAATGCTTTTACATCAATAGGCGGCACTAAAGGAAAATGGAAATACTACGGCTATCTGCAATACAGATACCTGGACGGATGGCGCGCCAACTCAGACCAGAAGCAATTATCCGGCTTTGCCAAGGTGAGCTATGATGCGACATCAAAGCTGCAATTGTCGCTTGAGTACACAGCATTACGCAATAAGATACATATGCCGGGAGGATTGACTGATGCAGAGTTCCAACAAGATCCGCAACAATCTTTAAGAACACGCAATTGGTTGGAAAGCCCATGGAACATTATAGCACTCAAAGCGAATTATAAAGTATCTAAACATACCACCATTAATCTGACAAGCTCCTATTTATTCAGCCAAAGAAACCTGATATGGCGTAACGAAGACGGATGGCCTAATGAAGCAGACAGCATAATACCATCATTTACTTATGTACCGAGAGAATTAGAAAGAGAATATTTCAACTCTATCACCAATGAATTACGCGTGCTCACCAACTATCGCTTAGGGAATAACAACAGTACTCTTGCTTTTGGTATTCGCCAGGCATATTCATTGCTGAAACGGAGAGAAGGCGCCGATGGCTCTACAGGCAGCGATTACGACTTGACACAATACAGCCCCTATACCACATCTATGAATTTTGGAACTAACAATATCGCTCCATTTGCAGAAAACATCTTTCATATCGGAAAGAAGCTAAGCATCACGCCGGGGATACGTTTCGAATATCTATCCACAACTGCAAACGGCTATATAGAGAATGGAGACAGCCTTAGCGCAACAATACCTTTTCTTTATTCAAATAAGCAACGCAGCACCCGCACTTTTCTGCTTGGTGGAATTGGAGCGCAATATGATCTGACCAATAGGGTAAATGCGTATGCTAATTTTAGCCAGTCATATCGTCCTATTACTTATTCAGACCTTACACCCTTTGGCTCTATCGCAAAGATCGATCCTAATCTCAAAGATTCGAAAGGAGATGATGGGGACCTGGGTATAAGAGGCGTAATAAAAAATATGGTGAACTTTGACATAAGCGCGTTTTATCTTACAACCATCAATCAAATAGGTATTGTGGATGGAACAGACGGAAACCCATACCGTACCAATACCGGCACAAGCGTGCATACCGGCCTGGAAACATACGTAGAACTAAACCTTAGTGACCTGCTATTTCATAATAACAGAATTGGCAAAATAAGTATCTATAATTCCCTTGCTTATGTAAATGCCAAATATACTGAAGGTGCATACAAAGGAAACCAGGTTGAATATGCGCCACATGTGGTAGAAAGAGTTGGCATAAATTATTGGATAAAAGGATTTTCCTTCAATGCTCAATATTCTTATCAAAGCAAGTCGTTTGGAGATGCAAGCAATGTGGTATTTAGTCCTGATGCCTTGGTAGGAATTATACCTGCATACTATGTCGCCGATATATCTGCAGGGTATAAATGGAAAAATTATGAATTAAAATTTGGGGTGAACAATCTTACTGACGGAAAATATTTTACACTGCGCACATCTGAGTATCCTGGCCCGGGCATTATACCTGCAATTGGCAGAATGGTGTATGGTGGTATCAGCGCTACATTTTAGTATAAAAGTAAATGGCTGCCTTTATTAGAGCGCAGCCATACAATGAATGAATCAAATTAGTGATGTGTGGTTTAAATGTGGTTTGTGTTTTTTATTTTTTGTTTCGACTACAAAGATTAACATCAAAAATGCTGCCACAAATCTTTTCGCCGTTGTTAACTTCTGTTTTATAATTGGTTAACAAGCGGTTAGGAAACCAAAAAAAGTATTTGACTTTAAAGCGTTTTAGATTTTTAAATGAAGTTTTATAAGCAAAAGGATTTCTTTGAAAAAAAATAAAAATTTGGAAATTCGATTTTTGTGACTTTATCTTTGCACCAGTTCTTTTAAATTACTTATCAAGAAAGGCAGAGGGTCATGGCCCGATGAAGCCTTAGCAACCTCCCCAGCGCAAGCAGGGAACTGGTGCTAATTCCATCCTGATCAATTTCAGGACAGATAAGTCAGACGCAAACAGTTTGCAGACAACGCCAAAGCGTTTCACATACTTAAGCTCCTCTGATTTATCGGAGGAGCTTTTTTTATGCAGCTACTTTTTCAGAGGTAGTAGTTGTATAGAATACAGCTCTTCCGGTAAACCTTTTTTGGTAAGTGGTTTTAAATAAATTTTTAAAACAAAAAACCAAAAAAGTATATGAGCAACGCAACAAAGTTAATTCACAGCATTCCGGTTGATCCACTGACAGGAGCCATTTCAGTTCCTATTTACCAAACATCAACATTTGTGCAGGAAGCACCGGGAGAGAATAAGGGATATGATTATGCACGTACCAACAATCCCACACGAGCCACATTAGAAAAACTAATAGCAGAGCTGGAAGATGGCCATACAGGCGCCGCCTTTGCCAGTGGCCTTGCAGCAATAGACGCAGTAATAAAGTTGCTGGAAGCAGGAGACGAAGTGCTTGCAGTAGATGATATATATGGAGGTGCATTTCGATTGTTCACGAGGATATACAGCAAGTTTGGCATTAAAGTAAATTATGTAGATACTACCAATGTAGTGAACATTATAGACGCAATAACCCCTAAGACGAAGCTCATATGGCTGGAGACACCTACAAACCCTACTCTTAAAATAAGTGACATAGCAGCTATTGCCGGCATCGCAAAGCAAAACAACATACTGCTATGTGTAGATAATACTTTTGCATCCCCCGCATTACAGCAGCCTTTGAAATTGGGCGCCGATATCGTAATACATAGTGCAACAAAATACCTTGGAGGGCACAGTGATCTGATAGCAGGACTTGTAGTTACAAAGACTCAAGAGCTCGGTGAGCAGATAAAATTCATACAGAATGCAAGCGGCGGAATACTTGGACCACATGATAGCTGGCTGGTGATACGCGGCATTGAAACACTATATCTGCGTGTGCAGCAGCATTGTAAAAACGCACAGGCTGTCGCAGAATTTTTGCAACAACATCCTTCTGTTGATAAAGTTTATTATCCGGGATTAAAGTCACATCATAACTATGAGATAGCTGCAGCGCAACAACCGGCAGGCTTTGGGGGCATTGTTACGTTCACATTGAAAGAAGATACTGAAAATGCCGCTAAAAATGTGGTATGTAACACGCAACTATTTAAACTCGCTGAAAGCTTAGGAGGCGTGAAGAGCTTGCTATGTCATCCAGCTACAATGACACATAAGTCCATACCGGCTGAACAAAGGCATGCTGCAGGAGTAGCTGATAGCCTGATACGCCTTAGCGTAGGCCTGGAAGATGCGGACGATCTGATAAAGGATATAGACAATGCGCTTATTAAAGTGTATAGCGATGTCATTACAAAAAGTGTAGCAACTTTTCAATAAAACAACACTCAATTATTAATACTGTCCAACAAAAAAACTTTAAAAAATGTCTATTCAAAATCAACAAACAAAATTAAACATCGGCCTGTTTGGCTTTGGTGTAGTAGGGGAAAGCCTGTACCAGGTATTGCAAAAAAATACCTCATTGAATGCACGCATCAGCAAAGTATGTATCAAGCATGCAGATAAAAAAAGAAACGCACCTGCTGAATTGTTTACAACTGATCCTGAAGTATTGCTACAGGATAAAAGCATTAATGTAATTGTTGAGCTGATAGATGATGCAGATGCCGCTTACTATATTGTCAGCACTGCATTGAGCAACAACAAAGCAGCGGTAAGTGCGAATAAAAAAATGATAGCAGAGCACCTGGCTGAACTGTTGGAGCTGCAAAAAAAATTTCAAACGCCTTTCTTATATGAGTCTGCGTGTTGTGCGAGTATTCCGGTTATCCGCAATCTTGAAGAATATTATGACAACGACCTGCTACAGAGTGTTAGTGGTATTGTAAACGGATCGACCAACTATATTTTGACAAAAGTATCGGAGGAAGGACTAAGTTTTCAGAAAGCATTAGAACAGGCACAGGCAGAGGGTTTTGCGGAAAGTAATCCGGCATTGGATATAGAAGGTACCGACGCCGTGAATAAACTGACCATATTGCTGACACATGCTTATGGGATCGTTACATCTCCAACCAGCATTACTCACACGGGTATCCACCAGTTAAATGAACACGATGCCATTTTTGCAAAAGAAAAAGGGTATGAAATAAAATTGGTAGCTCAGGCTAAAAAACTGGCAAATGGAGAAATAGCAGCATTTGTATTGCCGCAATTCCTTAAAAAAGATAACCAGCTATACAATGTAAAAAATGAGTATAACGGTGTGATAATAGAAAGCGGGCTTGCAGATAAGCAATTTTTTTATGGTAAGGGTGCAGGAGGCTTTCCTACGGCTTCTGCAGTTTTGAGCGATCTTTCTGCATTGAGATACGACTATAAGTACGAGTATAAAAAATTCAACTATCAGCAACCGCTCACACTAACTTATGATTTTTACCTAAGAGTATACGTGAGCTTTGACGCGCTGCACCAGGTACCTCATGAAGTGTTTGAGCATATAGAGGAATGGAGCAGCAATAATAAAAGATGCTCGGTAGTGGGGGTTATTCATTTTTCCAAACTACTTAATACGAATTGGTGGAAAAAGAAAGGGACATCACTGATAGCATTGCCGGACACATTTGTAGAGCATGTGGTTAAAAAGCAACCTGTAGAAAAGGATCTGATATTCGCTTAAAAGCGTTCTGCCATTCCCAGGCCAAACAAGGCATAATCGTAAATAGCAGGATCTTCGCGATTGAACTCGCGAAGCTGATATGTGAGATGGAGCGCATTATGCCAGTTGGCCTGGTTTGTTTGAAGCAAGCCTAAACGATGCGCCACTCTGGCTACATGTACATCAAGAGGACAAACAAGCTGGCGTGGATGTATTTTTTTCCAGATACCAAAATCCACGCCGGCATTATCTTTCCTTACCATCCAGCGGAGATACATATTAATACGCTTGCAAGCCGATTTGCGGGCAGGGGTTGCGATATGCTTTAATGTCCGCTCGGGATGTTCTAATGAAAAAAAGTAATTGTGAAAATGTATCAGCGCCTGCTCTATCATATCATGCTTGTATATTTTCCCAGGAACAAAGGCTTCTTCAAGCGACAAATGATCTTTATAATGCCATTGCAGAAATGATATAAAATAAAGTAAGTCGGTAGCATTGAAAGTACGATGCACAAAATGGATGAATGGTTTTAGATCACTATCGCGATGATTTAAGATAAAGTCGTGAGGTTTATTATCCATCCATTGCATCAGCTTCATGCAATTATTTATAATAGTAGTTCTATTGCCCCATGCAAGAATAGCTGCAAAAAAACCTGATATTTCTTTATCCTGTTTTTTACTAAACAGGTGAGGAATTGAAATTGGGTCTTTTTCAATAAAAGAAGGCTGGTTATACAGGCTTACCTTTTCATCCAGTAATTTTTTCAACTGTTGCACATGCCTTTCCATTTACTTACTGCTTACCCTTTCTTTATTTAAGATAGAGATTAGAATATTCCTAAAAACTTTTTCTTTTTCACCAATCGCACTTTTATCATCCTGATATCTTTATTAGGACGATCATGCGCATCACGTGGCTCATTAGCTATCTTATCAACAACATCCATTCCTTCCAGTACTTCGCCAAATACAGTGTAGCCGCCATCAAGATGGGGAGTGCCTCCCTGTGTTTTATAGACCTCACGTTGCTCAGCAGTAAACTTTCTGCCACTATGCTGTGATATTTTATCCAGCTCTGCGTCAGTAAATTTTTTCCCTACTACTATATAAAACTGGCATGCTGATGAAGCCTTTTCAGGATTATTGTCTCTTGCCATACCTACTGCCCCACGCTTATGATAATATGTGTCATTGATCTCTGCAGGTATTTTATATTTTAGATCACCATCACCCAACATCTGACCGGCTTTTGCATGCTTAGAATCAGGGTCGCCACCCTGTATCACAAATTGCGGAATGACGCGATGAAAAATAGTGCTGTCGTAAAAATGTTCTTTTACCAGCTTTATCATATTGTCGCGATGCTTAGGAGTATTATCATAAAGCATCATTACAATTTTCCCATATTCTGTTTCTATCTCCACTTTGGTTTTTTGGGCAAAAGTGTGGAGCATCATTAATAGGCCTAAGGAGGTTAATATTATTTTCTTCATAGAAATGCAGTAATTTTTACCTGGTTACATAATTACAAAATGTACAACAATAATATACTTTATAAAGAAAAGTGTTTCTTTTATAAACTACTGGTGTTATTTTGTATGCAGATTTTTTACAGGTTAAGATAATTATTAATAATTACAGAGGCTAATGCCGGGCCTGTCAGGCATATTGAAAATGTTCCGGAACATACTTATCTGTTGTTTATTTTTTTCCTATACATTATATGGGCAGAATGATAGCGTGATAAAATATGTTAATGGAAACCCTAAGTATATACAGACATATGAAGACGGGGTGCTAAAGAAAAACATTTACCTGCTATCGACCGGAGACACGGTTTATAAGTGGGATATTAACAAATGCCTGTTTACAGATTACCCCGTTACAGGAATATATCTGCTGGAAGATGAATATAAGGCATATAACAAACAACTTTTGCGAACACGGGGTGACCTTGTCCAGCAAAAAGCTACAATGGGAAATGTGCCTTTAAATACATCTCCTACTACCAGGGAATGGCGCTCTGCCCATGACATCTTCTTTAAAAAATGCGCTGATTATACAAAAGTGATACATGAAGGGGATTTTACCTTTGTAACAGCTTATAAAAACGGCATCCAATCAGGAGAGTTTAAAAAGTTTTATTTAGGTAAACCTGTGGTATATGGCTCGTATAAAAAGGGGCATACACATGGTATATGGATCTACCATCCATATAAATTCTACCCTTATACCGATGTGGTAATTATGAATCTATATGGTAGAGATTGGTCGGTTATGTACTCGATCATTCCCGCCATATTTCTGATCCTGTTGCTGCTGATAATCGGGAAATATACCTTCAGGGTAGATAAATATAACGCCTACTTTTATACAGTTGCAGGTTTGGCATTTATAACATTATGGTTGCGGCTTGATTACAATCACCGGCCTCAAAATGCCTGGATAAGAGAAACTATACCAACTACATGGTTTGTAATATGGCATGCCATGATGCTATTGTCGATTATCAACCTGTTTTTGCTGGGCAAAAGAACAAATGCTTTTATTGTTGTAAATATCATATTACTCCTGGTGGGATTGATCCTTTCTATGTATATCCTTTTCTTCAGGCATATGCAGTTCGCTTAGAGTGTTAATAGATTATTAAAAATGGTTTAAAAAATAATGTGACTTTTAGCTGGCAATTACATTTAATAGTTCTTTTTTATAGTATTTTCACGTTTGGAAAAAGCTACTATCTGTGAAAGCCATTATTCCTGTTGCAGGTGCCGGCACAAAACTGCGTCCTTTAACATATACTCAGCCGAAGGCTTTGATACCGTTAGCCGGGAAAACAATTTTAAGCGTAATTGTAGATCAGCTATTAGACGCAGGCGTTAAAGATTTCGTCTTTGTGATTGGCTACCTGGGAGAAAAAATACAACGTTATATTTCTAAAACTTATCCCAACTTATCCTACACGCTGGTTAACCAAAATGACAGGCGTGGCACAGGCCATGCAATATGGCTGACGCGTGATGCCGTGCAGGATGATGAAGTGATGATAGTGCTGGGTGATACTGTGTGCGATTATAATGTACGGGAAGTAATGAACAGCAGCGTATCGCAGATAGGTGTGAGAAAAGTGGATGACCCCCGCAGCTTTGGCGTGGCAGAACTGGATGACAAGGACAATGTGTTAAGAATGGTGGAAAAGCCCCTGATACCCAAGTCGAACATGGCGATGGTAGGTATCTACTATATTAAAGAGACCAAAGCAATGTATGAGGCTCTTGACAATCACCTCCACAACAGGGCTGATGAAGATGGCGAATACCATCTCACTAACGCTCTGCAGCATATGATAGAAAATAAGATAAATTTTAAAGCCTTCAGAGTAAACAACTGGTTTGACTGCGGAAAGAAAGAAACATTATTATCCACCAATGCTATCTTGCTGAAAAAACTTACCGACGAAAAAGGAGAACAACAAATACAGTCATACGATACAACCGTAATAATACCACCGGTGAGCATTGCGGAAGGATGCAACATACGCCACTCCATAATCGGCCCGAATGTAACCATAGGTGAATTCACTACTATAGATTCTTCTATCATCAAAGACTCGATAATAGGCTCTTATGCCGAACTGGAAGAAGTGGTACTTAATTCTTCGATCATTGGCAATGATGCTTACGTACGTGGATTGAGCCAAAGCCTGAACATAGGCGATAATACAGAGATAGACCTGGGATAATTCATTCTTTTATTGGGATGATCTGTAAACCAATGTGCCGGGCGGCACTACAATTACATGTTGTCTGAACGCATAAGCAGGATTAGGATAAAAAGAGATGGTTCTTTCGTCTATATAAATATCTTCCAGCTTTTGAATATCTGCCAATGATGACGGCAGAGAAAGCACACCGCAGAATGCAACATCAAGTTCCTGCAGCATAGTGCAGTTACCAATGGATGACGGTATAACATCTAGCTGGTTGTGTGCGAGGTACAAAAACTTTAAATTTTGCAGCTTGCCGATATCAGAGGGCAATTCCCGCAATACATTTTCACATAGATCCAGTAAAATAAGATTATGAAGATTTGTGAGCTGTTCGGGTACCGAATCGATATCATTGTGCAACGCGCGCAATCGTTCAAGATGCTGTAAATGACCAATAGACGCAGGCAATCTGCTTATCTTATTGTCACTTATATCCAATTCCTTAAGCTGTGGAAGATAGCCAATTGAGTCTGGTAGAGATGTGAGCTTATTGGAAGTAAAAGAAACTAATTCAAGTTTTTTTAAATTCCCTATCGCTTCAGGAATATAAGTTAGCCTGTTGTGGAGAATTTTGATGGTCCTTAGCTTTTTACATCTGAATAAAGAAGGGGGAAGCTCCTTGATTCGATTATCATTAAAATTGACTTCTTCCAGGTTGGGAAATTGATCTAGGATGTCAGGTATGCTATCCATGTTTCGAAATGCCATGTGCAACACCCTGACACTGTATCTTTCTTCAAGCGCTTTATTCCATTCGGTATACACCCCGTCTGCCCTTGCTATAACTGCAAGTAATATAAGATAGAAAAGTAGTATTAAGCGCCTCCGGTACACATCTCAAATTACCGAAATTTTACAACATAATGAATTATTTATTCATCTGTTTATAATCGCTGTACGTTATGATCTTATAATCAGGAGGGATACGAAATGCTGCATTTTCTACCGGTATCGGGCTTACTTTCTCCGCCTTAAAATGCATTATCATTCCACTGTCATCGGTGTATTCATATTTTACAGGAAGTACTTTTATATTTGGAAAACGGTTGTACATCGTTAAATCCGCAGGGTACCATTCAGTAGTATAATAGATATCCTGGCTTTTACCATCCAGGTAGGTTACAAGAGCTTTTTTTGCCGTTATGCCATTTATATCTTCTTCTTTACCATATTCTTTTATATTGAACCCATTATATTTTCTTTCCCGGTTTAAGTAATCATTAAAATCCAGTTGAATAGCATATTTCTTACCTGACGCTGCTTTTAATGAATATACGACTTGATCCCCCTCATTAAAAATGATCACATCATCGTAACCATTTTCCATTTTTAATTCCTTTTTTACATTTTTTCCCTTTACTGTTACTGTATAAGTGCCCTCATAACTTTTATCTGAACCCGGCGAGTTTAATGTCACCCTGTAAACTATTACGCCTTCTACAAAAGGTTTTTGGGCCCTCGCTATAGAAGCAATAAACAGCAATGGCAGGAAAGTAATGATACAGATCGATTTATGGTTCATATGGTTGAGCTAAACTATTTACTAATATACCAAATTGGATCAAAAAGCAACTGAAATAAAAAGATCCCCCGCAATATGCGGGGGATCTTTTTATTGAATATCGTTATTATCTATTCGTGTGTGAACCTGCGGGTTGCTATAACGCTACCCTGATTATCTATAAAACGGATAAAATATACGCCGGATGGTAACGCACTTATGTCTAAACCTGCATTATTCCCATTTACCCTATATACATTCTGCATCTTACCTATCAGGTTGTAGATGGCTATGTTCTTAATATTAGCATCCTCATTAAATACCACATTCAATTGGTCTTTTGCAGGATTTGGGTATAGCACTACATCGTCATTAATTTTAAAAATTGAAGAGGAGCCGGCATTATCATCTGATGCGATAGTGCTGTTTGCTGTGCTTAGGGTATCATGAGATACAGTATGCTGGGCGATGGCTTTTTGCGAAGCTACCAGTCCAAAGAAACAAAATACTGTAAGTAAAAATTTTCTCATTCAGGTAATTTATTATTCTAATTCCGTAACAAAATAGTTATTATTTAGATCATAACAAAGTGAACTATGTGATGGAATGTTAAAAAATTTCTATAGATCAACAGCAGCCCTTATTTTCGTACATTGCCATTACTTAACAATGGTAAAGAATTATGCCATGGCATTCATTAAAAAGATAAAGAAAGCAAGAGGTTTCCTGGCAGGAGTTATACTTTCAGGAACAGTATTTTTATTCATACAGGCTAAAACTTCCGACTCCTATTTTGAAGTATCTAAAAACCTGGAAATATACTCAACGCTATTTAAAGAGCTGAATACCTACTATGTAGATCCTATAGAACCGGGCAAACTGGTGAAAATAGGTATTGACGCCATGCTTGATAACCTGGATCCATACACAAATTATATTACAGAGTCGGATATTGAAGAGTATGAATTTATGACTACCGGTAAATACGGTGGCATAGGAGCTTCTATGAAAAGAAGAGGTGAAGATATCTATATCGGCGACGTATATGAATTTAGCCCGGCACAAAAAGCAGGATTACATCCCGGTGATTTGGTAGTGGCTATTGATAATCAGCCATTAAAAGGGAAAAGCATTGATGATATCAGTGTGTTACTAAAAGGCTCGCCCGGAACACAGGTGACCCTAAAGGTAAAAGATGCTTTTAATAATTCGGTATCTGAAAAAATATTGACGCGAGGTGAAATCGAGCTTTCAAGTGTGCCATACGCAGCCCTTGTTGGTCCACAAAACAACATAGCATATGTGAAGCTTACCCAATTTACAGAAGGTTGCAGCAGGCAGGTGCGCAATTCATTGGACAGTCTTAAAGGCGTACAGCCAAATCTGAAGGGCGTAATATTAGATCTGCGGAACGACCCCGGGGGGTTGCTGGATGAAGCCATCGGCGTATGTAACATTTTTGTGGATCGCGGACAGCTTGTGGTAAGCACAATTGGGAAAATGAAAGACTGGAACAAAGAATATACAACACCCGGCAGTGCATGGGATGATAAAATACCGTTAACGGTATTGGTAAACCATTCTTCAGCTTCCGCATCGGAAATTGTAGCCGGCACTATGCAGGATCTCGACAGAGGTGTAATAATAGGAGAACGCTCTTATGGCAAAGGGCTGGTGCAAACCACGCGACCATTAGGCTATAACGCACGGCTAAAATTAACTACTGCCAAATACTATACGCCAAGCGGGCGCTGTATACAGGCTATTGACTATACACATAGGAATGCCGATGGCAGTGTGGGCAATGTGCCTGATTCGCTTAAAAAAGCGTATAAAACAAAAAATGGCCGCACAGTACTCAGCGGCGGTGGCATTACACCGGATATATTTGTCAAGGATGAACCAATAAGCCAACTGGCCATTACCCTTTATACAAAAAATTATTTCTTTGATTATGCAACAGAATATGTCCATCAGCATCCCACTATAGCATCTGCAAGTAGTTTTTCGCTGACTGAGGCGGAATTTAATGAGTTTGCAAAATGGCTGGAAGGAAAGGATTATTCTTATGAAACTGAAACTGAAGAAGCATTGGACAGCCTGAAAGCCACAGCTATTCGCGAAAAATATTACGATGCGTCAAAAAGTGAATTCGCAAGCCTGCAGGCAAAACTTTCTCATGATAAAAAGCAAGACCTGGTAAAAAATAAAGACGAGATAAAACACTTCCTGGAAAATGAAATAGCATCACGTTACTATTTTCTGCGAGGCCGTATAGCGCAAGGCTTAAGGAACGACAATGATTTTGCAAAAGCATTAGATATCCTTGGCGAACAAACCGAGTATAAAGCAACCCTGCAAGGCAAATAACAAAGCATGTTAGCCTTTCCCAGGCAGATAATGATACTTACTATTTATTGGGAACTCTATCCTTTAGGTGCAATGCCAATGGGTATAATAGAAGTTATTTAGCAACTTTCTTGTAGCTATAGGTTCTTATGCCATTAACCACTTTAAAAGTTACTTCTACTTCTTCCGGCATAAATAAAGTTTTCACCTTACTGATGTAGTTGAATAAATGTTCCAGTCCTTTAAAAAAACCTTTCATTGTTAATTTTTGAGCATTACAAAAAATTAAAAACAGGCTTCTATGGTGGTGTAGTTTTGATTTGCTTTCAGGTGAAAAAAGAATGATAACGTTTACTTAATACGAATATATTCCAAAAGTGAAAAAAAACAAATAGATTTTATCAACCGCCTGTTAACATATAAATACTATACTAAAAAATGCATCAATGAAACTTGCCACAAGCAGTAAAATAAGCTATCCCAGGGCATTGTCATTTAACGTTTTATTTATGAAAAAGTTTTCCACAGCAATTGTGGGTATCGTGTGGAAATTAACTAACGGTTAATTAAAAAGATTTTCTATTACATATTAAGAAATAAAAAAGACCACTTTTTAAAATGGTCTTTTTTTGTATAAAGCCGATAAAAAATTATTCGGGAACTACCAATCTGAAACCGTTACCATGAATATTTACAATTTCAACACTGCTATCATCTTTGAGATATTTACGCAGTTTTGCAATATAAACATCCATACTGCGACCGTTAAAATAAGTATCGCTGCCCCATATACGCTTTAGTGCAGCCTCGCGTGGTAGCAAGTCGTTTTTATATTCGCATAGCATCAGTAACAATTCATTTTCTTTAGGTGATAGTGTCTGCACCTGGCCATCATGTTCTAATGTGCGCAGCTTGCTGTTAAAATGATATTTACCTATGCTGAACTCAATCTGTGAATGTTGTTTTTCCTGCAACTCCTGGTTACGTTTCAGAATTGCTTTTATTTTATGCAGCAATACTTCACTATCAAAAGGCTTTGTGATGTAATCATCAGCCCCTAATTTATATCCTGCAAGTATGTCTTCCTTCATGCTCTTGGCCGAAAGGAAAAACAGGGGTACATCAGGATCTACATTTCTTATTTCTTCTGCCAGTGTAAAGCCATCCATATTTGGCATCATTACATCAAGCAAACAGATATCAAATTTTTCGCGCCTGAAAGCTGCAAGTCCTAATATGCCGTCACGTGCCAATTCTACTACAAAATCACTTAGCTCTAAATAGTTCTTTAATACTTGTCCAAAGTTTGTGTCATCTTCAACAAGCAGTACCTTATATTTTTCCTTTTCCATAGTTCAATTGTAAGTCTCCAAAAATAGTAAGCTAAATTATGTATTTATAGTAAATTTTGTTAAAAGAAGCGCGGACAGTTATAAGTTCTTCTTCCGCCACTAGCCAAGGACTTATATAAACCCTGATAAATAAGGGAAAATTCTATAGCTCCGTTGCCGCCATTGTAAGGAGCAAGGGATGAGATGGTGGCATCATAGCTGCACAAGAATTGTAAGCCGCCCCATTGAAACCCGGCAGCGCCTATTGCAGATTCATTCAGGCGATAGTAGCCCCCAATTATAAAATCTGTTACATTCTGATCCTCTCCGGCTATATATATTTTCAGCAGTGTACCACCTACCAATTCAGAAGCTCCACTTTGGGTAGTGTAATAAACTGATGGATTTACTATAAACTTATCACTTGCCTTAAATAAGGCGTCAATATTGCCTGTAAAGCGCATATCCACCTGGTTGGTAGCTCCGTAGAAACTTTCTTTGGGTTGATTGATATTGGCAACACCCCCACCGATCTTTATATAAACATTGTCATTAGGAAAATACGCGTAATTAATGCCGGCGCCGACATCAAAATAATTTGTTTTAGCTACGTAATTTCTTTCGCCATTAAAGAGGGTTGGATTAAATGTAAACCCGTCCCACTGGGTATCAAAAGTGAGCTTAGTAAAATCTACGCTCCTTTGCGTATACCCACCAGACAGCCCAACGGAGACCATGTTTTTGTCATTAATTCCCAAATGATAAGCAGCAAACCCTTCACTTCTTGTAAGCGCCAGATCGCCATTACCCGCCTTATCATTAAAAAATGCCAGACCAAGCCCAAGCCAGTTATCACTTGTTTCTTTATGAAAAGCCTGAAAATCTGCAAAGGCAGAAAATGTGCTATAAGGCACAGGAATAGAAGCCCACTGGTTACGATAATTTACGCCTAACCTGTAATCATTAGTAGGCATAAGCGCCGTATTCGCCGGGTTTAGCAGCATGGGAGCATTGTAATACTGAGAAAAGTGAATGCTTTGAGCTATAGATCGCTGCTGTACGAGCAACATAACCGAAAGGCATAGGACAGTATAACGAAGCAAATACTTTTTCATAAATAATTTAACGTAATAAAGTTACATTTCCTTTCTTTTGTAAAGTAGTACCATCTACAAAACTTACATTCAATATGTATGCGTACGCGTCTATTGGTTGTGGTTGTCCTTTGTATGTACCATCCCAGCCAATGCTCTGGTCTTTTGTTTCAAAAACCATTTCGCCCCAGCGGTTGTATATTCTGAAATCCAAAGTTGCAATAGCTGCGCCTCTTACATACAGTATATCATTCGATCCATCTCCATTGGGGCTAAAGCCTGTGGGCACATCAGCAAGAGGCAGAACATCTGATGAAACCTGCAGGCATACTCTTGCTGAACAGCCCAGGTTGTTTAAAGCCTCAAGACAGACATTATAACTGCCGGTCTTTCTAAAAAAGTGCACCGGGTTGGTTACCTTACTGGTAGCGCCATCACCAAAATCCCATAAATAGGCAGTAGCATTTACCGACTGATTTGTAAAATAAGTTGGCACGTTAGTAACAGGTATGGTTGGGCTATCTATAAATGCCGCAGTTGGTATGGGCAATACTACAAGTGTCTTTTTAAAAGTATCGCTTCCATTGCAGGAGCTGGGGTTGCTGACGATCTCTATCACAGTAAATGTTCCGACACTATCATATTCGTGAGCGGGTACGTTTG
>Ga0134128_10001071_pt1 | contig 36535 bp, 31 predicted proteins | sample KB31754_FD_96462 | JGI IMG/M metagenome (GOLD analysis project Ga0134128, IMG submission 96462) | Terrestrial soil microbial communities with excess Nitrogen fertilizer from Kellogg Biological Station, Michigan, USA - KB3-175-4 | ecosystem: Environmental > Terrestrial > Soil > Unclassified ...
AAGATGAGCGAGAAGAAGATGACCGAGAAGAATTTGCGTTTCGCGACCCGCGCCATTCATGGGGGTCAGCGTCCCGATCCGCTGACGGGCGCCGTGATGCCGCCGATCTATGCCACCTCGACTTACATACAGTCGAGCCCGGGCGTTCACAAAGGCTATGACTACTCGCGCACGCGCAACCCGACGCGCGATGCGCTGCAGGCCGCGCTCTGTAATCTGGAGGGTGGCGGGACGGCGTTCGCGTTCGCAACCGGGATGGCGGCAAGCTCCACCGTCCTCGAGCTGCTCGATTTCGGCTCGCACATCATCGCGATGCACGATCTTTACGGCGGCAGCTACCGGCTGCTCGAGAACGTGCGCAAGCGCTCCGCGGGGCATCAGGTGTCCTTCGTCGATCTGACTCGAGCCGAGGCGCTGGAGGCCGCGATCCGCCCCAACACGCGCCTGGTATGGGTCGAGACGCCCAGCAATCCGCTGCTGCAGCTCGTCGATCTGCCAGCGGTCGCCGCCGTTGCGCGCTCCAGAGGGCTGATCAGCGTTTGCGACAATACGTTCGCAACACCGTTCGTACAGCGGCCCCTCGAGCACGGCTTCGACATCGTCGTTCACTCGACCACGAAGTATCTCAACGGGCATTCCGACTGCCTCGGCGGCGCAGCCATCGTGCGGATGGACAGCCCCCTGGCGGAGCGCCTTGGTTACCTGCAGAACGCGCTGGGCGCCGTTCCGGGGCCGTTCGACTCGTTCCTGACATTGCGTGGCATCAAGACGCTGGCGCTGCGCATGGAACGGCATTGCGCCAACGCGCTCGCCGTCGCGCAGTTCCTGGCGAGCCATCCGAAGGTCGAGCGCGTGTACTATCCGGGGCTGTCGAGCCATCCACAACACGCGCTCGCGCGGCGGCAGATGACGGGCGGCTACGGAGGAATAGTGACTGCGGTGCTGAAGGGATCCCTCGAGGATGCGCGCCGGATGCTCGAGCGCTGCCACCTCTTCTCGCTCGCCGAGAGCTCGGGTGGGGTGGAGAGCCTGATCGAGCACCCCGGGCTGATGACGCATGCCTCACTCCCCGCCGCGATGCGAGCCTCGCTCGGCATCGGTGATGGGCTCATCCGGCTGTCGGTGGGTATCGAGGACGCAGAGGATCTGATGGGAGACCTGAGGGATGCTCTCGGCTAAGGTGGTGCGAGCGTCACATTGCGGGTGACCGTCCGAGTCACGTAGTCCGGCTGGCCATAACTGCCGTAGGACGCGGTGGACGCGAGTGCGTAGACCACGTAGCTCTGAGCGGCGGGTGGTGCTCCGGAATACATCTGATGCGTCGTCGGGGTGCAGGCCAACGTCACTACGAACCCTTTGAGCGCCCCCTGAGCCAGGGTGAACGTATAGCGGGTGGGACTGGCACAGATTGCGGGGAAAGGTCGCAATGTCAGGTTCGCTCCGTATTCGATGCCAGCTTGCGCGGCGGCCTGCGCCCTGGCCTCGAGCAGCTCCAGATTGGCGCTCTGGTATTGTGACATCGCAATCCGTATCGCAAAGGTCCCCAACGCCGCCAGAACCACGATGAGGAAGATAGCCGCGACCAGGGAGAACCCGGCTTCCCTGCCGCCGGGTCCGGGGCAGCTTTCGAGCGGCGATTTCACTGGACGTATTCCGTGCGGGCTTCGAGGAACACCTGCAGACTCTCCCCTCCGCTCGAGAGTGTGACAGTCAGGATCGCCAGCTGACCATACTGGGCGTTGGGGACCCCGAATGAAAGCGTGCATGCGGAGACATCGTGGGCGATGAGTGCGCTCACGGCGCGCCGGGGCGGTACCGCCTGGCCCGTCGTGATGGCATAGCCCGAGTAGCGCACGAGGGTCCCTGCCGATGGATTTCGGGGATTGGGATTGCAGACGTAGCTCACCGGACCGCTTACGAGGTAGGCGTTGTGCACCGAAGGTTGCGTGGCGGGCGCCCCCGGCGCCTGAAAAGTCGTGTTAGCACCCAACGTCACGAAATTCTCTCCTGATGCGAACGGCGGCGTACTCGGGTTGGGACCCACATTGATCGCAACCCCTGCTCGCGTAATGACTCCATTGCCGCGGTTGTAAGCGTCGTAGATCGGGGGGGATGAAGTACCGAGATTTCCGATGGAGAGATACCGCGCCGGCGGAACCGTGCCTGTGCTGAACGCGTCCAAAGTGCCGAAGCTCCTGCCAGGGGTGCCGATGCTCAGCTCCTCCTTCAGCCCACCGTTCAGCGCGCCATTCTTATCCCCCGCGCCGTAGTAACGCGCCATTCCTTCCGTGGCGAGCAATTCCAGGGCCTTACTGGGGCCGGCGACTGCCCTTCTCAGGCTGTTGGGAAGGGCAGTGCGAACATCCGCCGTGAAGGCGTCGGCAATCCGATTGGCGGAATCGACGAGATCGGAGCGCCGCGTCTGCGCAAAGTACGATTGGACCGGCGCATCCAGGAACAGCACGAGTAACGAGGCTACGAGCGCCGCGACGACGATGGCCACGACGAGCTCGACGAGCGTAAAGCCGGCGGCTCGGGTAGATCGGCGGTTCACGGGTGCTGCGTCCGGTAGCCGCTCAGCACGACGGGTGCGCCATTGGGTGGCGTCACCGTGACGGTGACGAGCATCGATGTCGTGGCAAGCACGACCGGTGACGTACCGAGGGAGCTGCCGACGACAGTTACGTGTACAGTGTAGCTCCCGAGCCCCGCAACCGGATTGCCATTCTCGTCATGCACTCCGATGTCCGTGAGATTGTCGTAGTCGCCGACCTCGTCCATCTGCGGCCGGCCGCATGGGGCGGGGCAGACGGAGCCGAAGGGCTTTGCGAGGATCTCATTCAGGTAAGACTCGGCCACGATCACGGCCTGGGTCTGCACCAGGTTTTCGGCACTGCGCGCGGCCGTCGAGGTAACGATGGCCAGCACCGCGGAGACGGCGGCGGCGATCACGACGATCGTCACGATGAGCTCCACCAGAGTGACCCCGCGACAGCGTGCTGGCATTGACATGGCTGCCCGGCTTCTACGGCACCGTCACGAATCCGCTGAGCGGATCGACGTCAAGTGTCAGCGGCGAGGTAGTTCCCGATGGTGCGCCGTTCACGCGTATCTGGATGGGATTGCCATTCGGTACGGCACTGACGATCCATCCGTTGGAACCGAAAATGAGGACACTAAGTGCCGGCACGTCAGCTTTTGACGGGGGTGTTCCGGACAAAGGAGCGCCGTCGGCTCGTGGGACCGGGACCGTGAATGCGCCAGAGCAAGTAGTGCCAGTGGCGGGCAGCTCAGCGTCGTAGCCAGTGCCGGGCGCGATCGTGAGCTGCACGTTGCAACCGCTTGCCGCTGCGGCGGCCTCGGACGCGCGGATGGCAGCGGCCAGCTCATCAGTATAGCCGCGTTGGGCGAAGGCCGGCGTATCGAGAAACTTGGGGCCGGCAATCGCTGCGAGGATGCCGACGATCACCAGCACGCTGCAGAGCTCTATCAGCGTGAAGCCCCGGATTGAGCGCTCGTGCCGCATGGGGTCGATACGCGTCCGGCGGCCCGACGCCGCGAGCTCGCGCCTCTAGCAGTTGGTCTGCAGGGCCTTCTGGATTGCCGCCGGGGTGGCGGTAGCGGGCAGGCCAGCGAACGTGAGTGTGAATGGGGCTGTGGTGCTCGCCGCCACGTAGGTGACTTCACAACTTGCCGTCTTGGCGCCGTTGGGGGTGTAGATGGTCCCACCACCGGTGACGGTGAAGCCGCTCGTATCCTGTAGCAGCAATACGACGCCTCGGGCATTGGCGGTTGGGTAACCGTTGAGCATTGTGACGCTGTTCGGTGCACCGGGGACGACGATGGTTGCGGGGGTACCGCTCGCTTCCCACACGCCGTGCGCCATCGTGGCGGCGCTGCGCAGGCTACCCGCCATGGCGTTGACGGCGGCGACTCTAGCCTGATCCTCCAGGCCCATGAAACGGGGCACCGCGAAAGCCGCGAGGATACCGAGGATGACGATCACGACGACCAGCTCGATGAGCGTGAAGCCGCGTTGCGCGGTACGGATCATGGACGTAACTCCGAAGGGGGATGCGAAAAGAGTCATACGGTTGCCATCTTAGGCATTGGCTGCACGGGCCGCCGCCGAACTCTCAACAGACTGTGACGCAGATCGTGGACGAGTGTGCAGGATGTGACCCCTCTCACGGGGCGCCCGGGCGGCCTGTCAGTGGCCGGCGCCGGCCGTGGCGATCATGTTCCACATGGGCAGGAATACCCCGAGCGCCAGGATGAGCACCATGCCGCCGACCAGTACGATCAGGATGGGCTCGACTGCGGCGCTCAGCGTGTTCAGGGCGAATTCGACTTCCCGCTCGTAGAAGCCGGCCACTTCGTCCAGGAGCTCCGGCAGCTCGCCGGTCTCCTCGCCGACGGCGATCATCTGCAGCACCAGGGGTGGAAACATGCCGACCGCGGCCGCCGCCCTGCTGAGGGGCTCGCCCCGCTCCACCCGGTCCCGCAGCCGCAGCATGCGCTCGGCCATGAAGTCATTGCCGCAGACACGGGCGATGATCGCCAGCGTCTGCAGCATCGGCATGCCCGCCGTGATCGCGATAGAGAGCGTCCGGCTCAAGCGAGCGAGGATCGCCTGATGGGCCAGCGGACCGATGACGGGCAGCGCCAGGAGGAGCTTGTGCCACCGCATGCGGCCGTCAGGCGTGCGCACGTAGGCCCTCACTCCAAAAAGCAGGCCCGTGCCTACGGCCAACACCCAATACCAATCCCTGCGGGCTATCTCCGAGGCGCCCATGATGATGCGGGTCGGGAGCGGAATGTCATTACCGAGCACCCTGAAGAGGGGCGCGAAGCGCGGAATCACGAAGGTGGTGATGATCCCGACGGCTATCGCGATCGTCAGGATGACGATGAGCGGATAGCGCAGCGCATTCTTGACGCGATTCTGAAGGTCCTGCTCCTGGCGCAGGTAGTCGCCGAGGCGCATGAATGCGGCCTCGAGCGTTCCCGTCGCCTCGCCGACCGCGATGATGTTGAGATAGATCTCCGGGAAGAGCTCCGGGTGCCGGCCGAAGCTTGTCGCCAGGTCGCGGCCGGCCTCGAGGCTGCGCAGCACGTCCTCGAGCGCACGCCGCAGCACGACATTGTGAGTGGAGCCCGCCAGCCCTCGCAATCCGCGCAGCAGCGGGATGCCCGATTTGACGATGGTGTACATCTGGCGCGTGAAGAGCACCAGGTCCGCGGTCTTGGGCTTACCCAACCCCAGCCGCCGCGCAAGCTGTTGCAGCGGCGCAGCGGAAGTCGCAGCGTCGTTGCTTGCAGCGATGCTGATCGGTGTGACGCCGTCCTGCAGCAGGCGCGTCGCTACGGCGTCTTCCGAATCGCCATCGAGGCTGCCGCGTACCAGGTCGCCGCGGGCGGATCGTCCACTGTAGAGGTACTGGCTCACGGGGGATCGTGTTGCAACAGAGGGTCGAAGAGAGGGTGGCGTTGCGGAGGAGGGTCGCGTTGCGGGGGAAGATGGTGTTGCAGGCGCGCCGCGGCGTTACTTGCTGCGGTGCATCGCATCTGCCTGGAGCACTTCCTCCAGCAGCGGATCGGCGCCGGGGCGCGCGGTCGATGAGCCCTCGTCCGAGTCAGTGCCGCTCGCCACGCCCAGAGCTTCCGACACGCTGGTGATGCCTTGGATCGCGAGGTCCAGGGCGCCTCGCGCCAGCGATACGAATCCCGCGCGCGCACGTGCGACCTCCTCGAGCCGTCCGAGATCGCTGCGCCGGATGGCATCGGTGAGCGTTCGATCGATCTCCAGCAGCTCGTAAACGGCGATGCGGCCGCGATAGCCGGTCAGATTGCAATAGGTGCAGCCGGATCCGGCGCGGAAGGACGCGGCCGCCGCGTCCGCGCCGAATTGAGCGCGCAGGAGGGCCGCTTCGTGCGCGTCGGCCTGCACGGGCCGCGCGCAGTCTTCGCAGACGCGACGCACCAGACGCTGCGCGACGATTCCGTGGACGGCCGCGGCAATCATGTAACCGGGGGCTCCCATGTCGAGCAGCCGGTGCACCGTGGCGATTGCGCTCATGGTATGCAGGGTGGAAAAGACCATGTGACCGGTGATCGCCGCGCGCAGGCCGATCTCGACCGTCTCGCGGTCGCGCATCTCGCCGACCAGGATGACGTCGGGGTCCTGTCGCAGCGTCGTGCGCAGCACACGAGCGAAGTCGAGCGCTATTTTCGGGTTGACCTGGACCTGATTGACACGGTCGAGCCGGTATTCGACCGGGTCTTCCACCGTGATGATCTTGGTGTCCGCCTGGTTCAGGTGCTGCAGCGCGGAATAAAGAGTCGTGGTCTTGCCACTGCCCGTAGGCCCCGTCACGAGCACCATGCCCGCGCTGCGTCCGATGAGCATTCGAAAGCGCTCCAGCATCGGCGCCGGCATCCCGAGCTTCTCCAGGCTCATCAGACTCGAGGACTGATCGAGCAGGCGCATCACCACGGATTCGCCATGCTGCGTGGGCATCGTGGAGAGGCGCACGTCGATGGCCTTACCGCCGATCTTCACGGAGAAGCGTCCGTCCTGCGGCAGGCGCTTTTCCGCGATGTCGAGCCCGCTCAGGAGCTTGAGACGCGTGGTGAGCGCGCTGGCGACTCGACGGCCACCCTCGATCACCTGCTCCTGCAGCTGTCCGTCGATGCGCTGCCGGACGCGCAAGGCGCTTTCGCCGGGCTCGATGTGCACGTCGGATGCACCAACCTGCATGGCGTCGTGAAACACCGTCTGGATGAGGCGGATGATGGGAGCGTCGGGCGAGCCTTCCTCAGCCGCCAGGCGCTCGATGTCGACATCCGTCTCACGCAGCTCCTCACCGACCTCCTGGGCGATCGACGCGATCTCGTCGGTGCGTCGGTAGACGGCATCCATCGTCTTGAGAAGGTCGGCCTCCTTGACCAGCGCGAGGCGGATCGGCCGCTTGAGCGCGGCGGCCAGCTCATCGTAGGCAAACAGGTCGGTGGGATCGGCCATGGCGACCATGGCGCCTGCCGCATCCGTCTTCAACACCAGAGCGCGGGAGCGGCGGGCCAGCGCCTCGGGCAGCAGCCGCACCGCCTCCGGTGCAAGCTTCACCTGGCGAAGGTCCATGAACGGAATCTGCAGGTGTTTCGCCAGGGCCTCGTGAAACGCCTGCTCGCTCACCATGCCGAGATCGGTCAGCACGCGGCCGAGCCGCCGGCCGGTGCGGGCCTGCTCGGCGAGCGCGGTCTTCAATTGCTGCTCGTTGATCAGCTTTTGCTCGAGGAGCAGCTCTCCGACCCGAACCCGCCTGCGGCGTGGCGAATCGCTCACGGCGATTTACCTGCGATTCCGGGTTGCTCGTCGATCAGCTTCGGCCAGTCGCCGCCGTTGACGACCAATGCGCGCAGCAGGATCACGAGCTCCACCTTGCTCTTGGTGTCCTGCTCGCTGCGGAACAGCCGGCCCACCCCCGGAATGCCGCCGAGCAGCGGCGTCTTGTACTGCTGCTTGTCGACCGTTTCCTGCATGAGGCCCCCGATCACGATGACCTGGCCGCTGCGTGCCCGCACGATGCTGTCGGATTCCCGTACCTGGCTTTGAGCCAGGGGCAGCACATCGGCAGTGCCCTGTACCTGCAGGGTGACGGTCTGATTGGTCACCTGGCTGACGATCGGATGGATGTGGAGCAGCACGTCGCCGTTGGCACCGATCTGCGGCGTCACATCGAGGGCGACACCGGAGAAGAAGGGCGTCAGGATCACGTTGTTCGACTGCGACGTCGCGGTGCCCGTCACGGTGTTGCTTTCGATTCCAGTGACGTAGAACTGGTCGGTGCCTGCCTTGATGATGGCCTTCTGGTTATCGAGGGTCGATACCCGTGGGCTCGACAGCACGTGAGTATTGCCTTCGGTGCTGAGGAGCTGGATGAAGGCGTTGAAATCGGTGAGGTCGGCTGCCAGCGTGAAGGCGCCGCCGAGGGCGGGAATCGTGATGCCGTTGACCGGATTCCCGGGCCCCACCGTCACCGGTGTATTCGTCGGGGTCAGCGCGGCCGCCGTGCCGAAGCCGTTCGGCGGACTGGTCTGGCCGATGAAGTAGTGGCTGCCGCCCAGCTGCAGAACCTTCGCCCAGTCGATACCCGCCTGGTAGGCATGGTCGAGGTCCACCTCGACGATCTTGGCTTCGAGCAGCACCTGCCGGGTGACGGTGGCCTCCGTGCTGCGCAGATAGTCGCCGACTTCCTGCAGCTGCTCCGGCAGGGCGCGCACCACGACGATGCCGGACTGAGGATCCACGATGACCCGGCGTCCAGCTCCAGTGCCCACCATCGCGTGCAGATTCGACTGGAGGTTACCCCAAAAATCCGAATCGTCGCGTGTCAGCACCGAGGTGCCGCTCGTGTCAAAGCTCGTCTTGTCATTTGCGTTCCCCACCGTGGCGGTGGTGGCTGCCTGGGTCGGCGCGACGGTGGTATTGCCGTACTGCGAGTTGTAATCCCCCTGCGTCACCTGCCCGGAGCTGATGCGGGTGTTCGACACCCCATAACGCTGCACGTCGAGGTAGCTGATATGGAAGATGCGGGTCTGCAGGGCGGCCGGCAGGATCAGGTAACCGGCGCCGGTGCGCCGATAATCGAAGCCGTACATCTCCCGTACCGCATCGAGCACCTGCTGAAGCGTCACGTTCTTCAGCGACATCGTGACGCGGCCGACCACGTCAGGGCGCACGAGAATGTTGTATGAGGTGCCTTCGGTGAGCCCCTGGAGGAAGACGCTGGCCGGCGCACCGTCCACGTCGATGCCGAAGAGCGGCTCACCGCCGGATGCAGAAGTTGCCGCTGTGCCGTTGCAACCATCGAGCTGGGGCTCGGGCGCGTACGCGAACCGGTCATGCCTGCCCAGGGAGTAGCGCATCCCCGCGGCCGAGATGCCGCGGATCGTGGCCCCATCGATTCTGTCGCCGGCGTGGACGAGCCGGTCGTGCGCTATGCCAACGAAAGCGCCACCATGACACAGTACGCCCTGCAGGCGCAGGCCGGCATCCCGCACCGGCGAGCCTGCCCGCAGTGGCTGTGTGGGATCGCTCAAGTTGTCGGCGCGCCCGAGGCGGATCACGGTGCAGGCCAGCAGGAGTGCCAGGGTCAGAATTGTTGTTTTGCGGCTCATAGGTCGATCCAGTCGCGGCTCATGCTCACAGTGCCGAGTGTCACGGTCACCCGCGTCGTGGGGTAGTGAGTCGCATCGAGCACGAGGCTCTGCCAGTAGAAGTGCCAGGACAGACCCTCCAGGGCCTGAAGATATGTCAGGACATCGAGATAACGGCCCTGCAGTACCAGCTGCACGGAATGAAAGTAGGGGCCTTCCGAAGGGCCGTTGACGGCTGCGGGGCCTGCGCCCTGACCGGCCGTGCTGCTTGCCGTTGGGTCGGCGATCGCGTCTGCTCCCGGATGCTGCGCGGGATCTTCCGCGCGGGCGGCATCGACCACCGCATGGTACGGGAGGCTTCGCAGGCTGACGAGCGTGACCCCGTGTTGCCGGCTCAGCACGTCGTGGATCACTTGCGTCATTCGTTGCGGGGGAATCAACCCGGCGGATTGCGAGTCGAGACGAGCAGTCGCCTGGCTGAGGCTCGCAGCGAGCGCGGTCGTGCGTTGCAGGGTTGCGCCGGTATCGGAGCCGTCGCCCGGCGTACCGGTGCCGTCGATCGCCTCGACGATCCCGGACAGCTGCAGGGCGAGCTGCTTTTTGCGCGTCTCGAGCCGCTGCAGCACCAGCGAATTGAAGACGGCGATCAGCACCGCCATGATTGCAGCGCTGGTGAGCACACGCTCACGCAGACTCAAACGGTCGAAGCGGCCGGCCATCGTCGTCATGGCATTGGCGGCCTTCATGACTGCGGCGCCCGGTCCGCGGCGACCTGATCGGGTGCGGCCCTGCCGGCCGTGGTGGCCGTGCCAGTCTTGACGCGCGTGGTGGGCATGCCAGCCGTGGCGGTGCCGGCGGGGACTCCCGCGGCGGCTGCGCCATCGGCGCGGAATTTGAACGTACCGGCGCCCAGTCGCGAAGGCGCGCGCGCAGAAGCAGCGATCGTTTCCGGCCGCTCGATCACCAGCCGATCGAAACGCACGCCCGCGAGCACGGGCTCCGTCGAGAGAACATGCAGGTAGCGCGGCACCGTGTCGGGATCCAGCGCTTCGCCCGCGAGACTCACGGAGCCCGTCAGGTTCGAGAGCGTGATCTGCCGCAGCCACAGGCCCGTGATCGGATGGCGTGCCAGCGCCGCGAGCTGGGGCGAGAAGCCCCTCGTGCTGCCCACCGCGCCGCCCTGCAGCAGGGTCAGCGCGCGCTCACGTGCCGCTAGCTCGGCGCTGAGCTGCTGAATTCGCGTCTGCAGGTCCGCAGGGTTGGCACCATCCATCTGCAGGGATCCGAGCGCGCTCAGTGCCGCCTGCTGCGCGGCCTGTTGACGCTGCAGTGCATCGACCGATTGCTGCAGGCGGGCCACCTGATAAGACCCGAACGCCCAGATGACCGCGAGACAGCATCCGATTGCGCCGCAGGCGAGGGCGAGCGTCGCGGACCCGAACGGACGCCAGGCTGGCGCCGTGTGCTGGTAGAGGTTGATCTGCTGCCGCGGATGACTCACGGACGGCTCCGTTCGCTGCGCAGGGCGGCGCCCAAGGCCAGGAGTCCAGGCCAGCGAGTATCGGGCTCGATCGCATCAGCGACGTCAAACAGCTCCTCGACGTCGAGCAGGGTGACCGAGTGGCCAGTCGCCGCGATCAGGCTGCCGAGGAGGCGCTCGGCGCGCTCGTCCCCCGAGGTCAACACGACGTCCGCAATCGCGGGCTGGTCGTAGTGACTTTCGTAATAGTCGAGGGAGCGCTGCAGCTCGAGGGCGAGGGAGGCAACGTCAAAATCTGCGGCGGCTGCGGGCTCGCCCGCCGACGCTTCGGCCCGGCGGCCGAGATCGATGCGGCGCGCGAGATAAAGAACACCGCGACAGGTCAGTGTCAGCTGGGCGAAGCGCTCGCCGAGCGCGATCAGGGCAACGCCATGCTCATCCTGAGGCAGGAGGGCGGCAATGTTGCGCAGGCACATCTCCGGGATGTCGATCACGTCGAAGCCACGGACGCGCGGCTTGACCAGGCTCACCACACGCTGCACCGCATCAGTCCGCGCCGCGACGGCGTAGACCATCCGCGACTCGACGTAGCGGGCCTGCTCAGGAATTTCGAATACGTCCACCACAGCCTCGCTCGGAGAGAAGCTGATGATGTCTTTGAGCTTCCAGCGGACGGCGCTGCGCATCTCCTCCGGCTGAACATCGGGGGCTTCGACCTGAACCAGCTGGTACTCGTCCGTGCTCAACACCGCGCTCACGGCGGCGTGCGACAGCTCGCGATTGTGAGCGAGAGGGGCCAGGACGTGCTCGGCGCGAATCTCGAGCGAGGGATGCACCGCGCAGTGCCGCAGAAGCGGCCGCGCCGATCTCACGGTGCGCACGATGGCGAGCGCGGTCTCGCGGTCGGCGGGCATGATGCCGACACGCCAACCGTTGGCCTGCGCTCTTCTAAAAAACGACAAGAAACTGACCCCTGAGGCGCGATTGCGGCGGTTTGCGGGCAGCCGCGCGGTTACCGAGCGAGCCTGAGGGCTCGTACCCAGGTTGTTTGTCTCACCACGAGCGGGGGCGCAGGCGTGCGAGACTTAACAGAATCAGCCGGTTGCCGGCGAAGGGCCGATCGAACTGAGCAATGGCTCACGAAAGTACGCCGGCATGCCGAGCCGGCATACGGACTGCCGCGGCGGTGCGGATACGCGGCCTTCGGGTGCCGCCTCAGGAAGCTCCCCAGGCGCCCGCACCCATTGACGTGATCGGTCAGCCCGGGATCGTCAGCGGCCGGGCGCGGTCGCCCTCGAGTTTTGCCGCATGGGCACGGACGCGCAGCAGGTCGCGTCTGGCGAGCAGGCCGGCGAGCTTGCCGGTGGCGCGGTCGACGATCGGCACACGGCCGACATCGGCTGCCGCCATGCGATCGGCGAGGTGGCCTACCAGCTCGTCCGTGTAGCCGACGAACACCTCACCGACATCCTCTCTCTCCTCCAGCCTCTGATCCTTGGGCCAGCCCTCCCGTGACCAGCGCAGCACGTCGGATCGCGATACCACGCTGACGACCTGCCCCGCCTCGTCGACGACGGGGTAGCTCTTGTGGCGCTTGGTGCCGTTCTCCATGTCGAAGAATGCGAGCGCATCCTCCGTCGACATACGCGCGGGCAGCGTATCCACAGGTTGAGTCATGATCTCGCTGACCCGCATCACCTCGAACGGGTCGACGGTGTATTCGTAGGTGAGATGTCGGCCGCGCCGCGCGAGCCGCTCCGTCAGGATGGAGCGCCGCATGATCAGGACCGTCACGGCGAACGAGGCGACACAAGCGACGAGCACTGCCGGCATCACGCCGAGATCGCCGGTGAGCTCGATCGCAAACACGGTGGCGGTCAAGGGGCAACGCAGCGTTCCCCCCAGCACCGCCGCCATCGCGAGCAGCGACCAGAAACCGGTGTTGCCGAACGGCAGGACGTGAGCCTCCAGGACACCGACGGCGCCGCCCATCATGAGGAGCGGCGCCAGGGTGCCGCCCGAGGTCCCGGATGCGAGCGCGATGACCCAGATGATGGCTTTGACGACGAGCAGCACTATGGCCCCGTGCACCAGCACGTTGCCGTCGATCAGCGCCTGAATGTTGTCGTAGCCGACGCCGAGAGCCGCCGGATCGAAGAGGCCGCCGACGCCGACGACGATACCGGCGAGCGCCGGCCACCACATCCAGTGGATCGGCAGCTTCTCGAACAACTCCTCGATTCCATAAAGCCCGCCCGTGGTGATGGCGGACTGCAGGCCCGCCACCACGCCGACGCCGGCGCATGCAGCAAGACCCCACCACGGCATCGCCGGAATCCCGGTGTGCGGAAAGAGCGGCCACACGCCTACCAGCCAAGGCCGCCAGGCCATCGCGACGATGGCGGAGATGACCACCGGCACGAAGCTGCGCGGCTTCCACTCGAAGAGCATCACCTCGATGGCGAGCAGCACGGAGGCCACCGGCGTGCCGAAGATCGCCGTCATGCCGGCGGCGGCGCCGGCGACCAGCAGTGTCTTGCGCTCCGCTGAGCTCAGGTGAAAGAACTGGGCGAAGAGGGACCCCAGCGCGCCGCCGGTCATGATGATCGGGCCCTCGGCGCCGAACGGGCCGCCGGTGCCGATCGCGATCGCCGACGACAGCGGCTTCAAGAGCGCCACCTTCGGCTCGATGCGGCTCTGACCGATGAGAATGGCCTCGAGCGCCTCGGGAATGCCGTGACCGCGGATCTTCGGCGAGCCGTAGCGCGCCATGAGTCCGACGATCAGGCCGCCGATGATCGGTATGAGGATGGAGCTCGGCCCCAGCTTCGCATGACTCAGGTAGGAAGTCGCCGTGGAGTAAACGTGGAAGTAGGCGAGATTCGTGACGATCGCGATCAGCTTCAGCAGCACCCAGGCCGCACAGGCGCCGAAGCTGCCGGTGAAGAGCGCCATCGCGGACAGCACGAGCAGGCGCCGGTCGGCGGTGAAATCACGCAGGGTGTCGTGCACCCCGAGGGTGGAAACAGAGCTCTTCATGGTTCTCCGAGGGAATTGCGGCGCCCGGGCGGGCGCTTTATATCGCAATACGATATATTCTCCCTGAGAAATTCGATGTCCGCCACCCCCAAAAGGCAGAGCCAGCGGGCCCCGTCACCCCACGAGCTGGCGCCTCACGATTACGAAATCCTGGCGGAATTTCGCTATTTGTTGATGCGCTTCGCAGCGTTCAGCGAGCAGGCGGCGCATGCGGCCGGGCTGGCGCCGCGCCAGCACCAGGCCCTGCTCGCCATCAAGGGGTATCCCGGGGGCGCCGAGGCCACCATCGGGGAGCTGGCGGAGCGGCTCGGCATCCGCCATCACAGCACGGTTGGCCTGGTCGACCGACTGGTGAGCCGTGGATATCTCATACGCCGCGAGGATCCGCACGACCGGCGCCGCACCCGCCTGTCGCTCACCGCCTCCGGTGAGCGGGCGCTGGCGGGGTTGGCCGCGGCCCATCAGCGGGAGCTGCGCCGCGTCGCCCCGCTGTTGAAATCGCTGCTCGGCCGTCTGGCGTCCGTTAATGACGTTGCTTCCTGACGGAAAATACAACACGTTCGCTGTCAAAATACTTCTCCAACCCGACCTCCTGGTATAGGCTATATCCATCAGAGCTTCGCGCGAGCCACGGCCGAGTCACACGCACTAATTGCCATTTTTGCGCAGAAATGTCGGCTGTCGAGCGGCGTTGGAGCGATTAGACTGGATGCCCATGACGTTCCAGATCGACCTCGAGCAAATCTCCCGGCGCGAGAGCGAACAGACGGAATGGAAGGAGAGCGTCGCCGATGTCAATGATGTCGTTGCGACACTCTGTGCCTTCGCGAATGATCTGCAGAACCGGGGCGGCGGCTACGTAGTATGCGGAGCGGGTGAAGCGCAGGACGAGCATGGATTCCCGAAGCTCGTGCGCAGAGGGTTGACGGCCCGGCGGCTCAAAGAGATCGAGCACGCGACGCTGGCCTGCTGCCGGGATCGTGTCTCGCCGCCTCTCGCACCGCTGCTGCAAGAGGTCCAGGCTGAGGACAGCGCGCGGCGGATCCTCGTCTTCGTGCAGCCGTCGACCGGGACCGCGCACACTTTCCGGCGCAATAAGGACGGTGCCAAGCACTTCGTGCGCGTGGGCCGATCCACGATCGAAGCACGCAGCGGCTTGCTCAGGGACCTCCTCGTTCGCAAGGGCGCGCTGGAGGCATGGGACCGGCGGCCCTGCCATACCGCCACGCTGAGCGATCTCGACCTGCTCACGCTGCGCGACGCTCTCGACCGCATGGGACTTCTCGCGCAGGAGCGGGGCGTCGAGCGATACCTGAGCGAGGCCGCGCAGATTTCGCCGTTCGTGCCGTCGCTTTGCGTTGCCGAGCCTCTCTCGGGCCAGCTGCGGCCGCGAAATTTTGCGCTCCTGTTGTTTGGCAGAGCGCCCCAGCTTTTCATCCCCGGCGCCTTTTCGATCTACTCCGTGTATCCGGGCGTCGATCGCGCAAGCCAGGTGGCCCGTCGCATCGAGATCGGGGGTACCTTGCTCGACCAGGCGCGGCGGCTGCAGGACCTGCTCGATGCTGAGGCGGTCACTCTGTTCGACAAGGCGAGTCTCGACGCCCCGAACGCTGAAAGGTATCCCCGCCGTGCCCTGCAGGAGGCCATGATCAATGCTCTGGCGCATCGGGATTATGAGCTCCTCGATCCGTCGCGCATCGTCTCCTATCGCGATCGCATCGAGCTCATCTCGCCCGGTTCGCTACCGGTCGGAGTCTCCTTGCGCGACGTGCGAGAGGGAGAGGTCACACCGCGTTGGCGCAACCAGGCGCTCGCGTGGGTTCTCTCGCGGTTGCAGCTCGCTCAGGCCGAAGGTCAGGGTATCCAGACGATTCGTAACGCCATGCGCACGGCGGGCTGTCCTGCGCCTATCTTCAACGCCACGGAGGTTTCCGTGACGTGCATCCTGCCGGCGCATCCTCGCGCTGGGTCGTGGACCGGTGTCGCGGACCGAGGCCTGCCCTGCGGGCGGCAGATGAGCTTCCGGCAGCCGGCCTCCGACGCCTATGGCGATGGTGGAACCGAGCGCCGCGTCAGTGCTGGCTCTCGAGATGTCGGCCAACTTCAACGGCTGCGCGGGCGCCGCTGCGCAGAGCGCCGGTGACCGTGGTCGCATCGCCTGTCGTATCCGTCGCTTCGCCCGCGAAGAAGAGGGTGCCGTCCAGGGGTGTTGCCAACCTCTCGCGCGCGTTGCCTGCGCCCACTCCTACATAGCTGTAGGCGCCGCGCGCGTAGGGGTCCGTTGCCCAGTTGTGAACGTAGGCCGCCTGCAGCTCCGGCACGTCGCTGCCGGAGAAGACGGTCCTTACGCAATCCATGGCCTGCCGGATGATCTCGTCGTCGGTCAGCTCGGAGAGCCGCGCGGCCGAAGGGCCGCCGACCCAGGCATTGAGAAGAGCCGAGCGCGCCGGCAGGGCCGTCCAGAACGTCGGGAAGACCTTGCCCGGGGCATGGAAGAAAGACGCGTCCGCGTAACGGCCGCCGTCCGGGCCTTCCCAGAAAGGGTGGTGGAAATGGAGGATGACCTTGAGCACGGGACCCGAGAGGAGATGCGCGAGCGCTGTCTGCTTGGCAGCAAGCGGCGGCGAAAAGTGTATTGCGCCTGGCGCATCCGCAGGCGCCTTGAGCACACCGAGCGGCACGGTCACGATCGCCTTGCGTGCCGCCGCCTGAAAAGGCCGGCCGCGGCAGAGGCCGTCGACCTCCACCGACTGTTTGCTCCAGCGGACGGCGGTTACTGCCGTTTGAAGCCGAAGGCGCACGCGATCGCCGTCGAGCGCCGCGGCGAGTGCCAGCAGAGCGGTGCGATAGCCGTCGCGCGGCCGCGACTGTGAGGAATCCAACATACCGCCGGAGCGCCACTCCTCCGCGACGGAGTGCAGGCTGACGAGCTGCGGGTCGGCGGCATCGAAGCCTGAGACGAAAGCCCGCGCCGTGGCGCGCGCTTCCTCCGGCAGCCTGCGGCCCTCGTCGCTCTCCAGGAAGGCCTCGAGCGACATGTCGGGCCTGGAGAGAACGCCGGCGGCATCGAGCGCGGCGCGGACCTTGCCGAGCAGACTCCCGGTGCGGCGTTGCAGCCGCCCGTCGATCAGGGACCAGTGCTCTCCTGACGTGTCGACCGCGGCCGAGCCTGTCTGGCGCAGAAGCGCGATCGTCTCCGGCGACTCGCCGTGGATGAATTCCGCGCCGAGCTCGACGGGCGCGGTCAGCTCGGGCTCGAGCCGCGTCCACATTCGTCCCCCGATACGATCCCGAGCCTCGATGATGAGAACGGAATGACCGGCCCTACCGAGCGCGGCCGCGGCCGCGAGTCCCGCGGCCCCCGCTCCGATCACGATGATGTCCGGCTTGAGCACGGTCACTGCTTCGCATCCTCTCCCACTGGAATGATGATGCGCGCACCGCGCCGATAGCTCCAATACGCCTCCGCCCAGTCGATGAGCACGACCAGCCGGTTGCGAAAGCCGATCAGAAAATAGACATGGGCGATGAGCCAGATCCACCAGGCGATGACACCGGAGAGGCGAATGCGGCCGAAGTCGACCACGGCCGCCATGCGGCCGATGGTGGCGAGCGAGCCGGAATGCCGGTAGCGGAATGGCCCGACCTTCCGGCCGGCGAGCCTGGCGCGGATTGCGGCCGCCGCGTAGCTGCCCATCTGCTTCGCGGCCGGCGCAATCGCCGGCACCGGGCCGGTTCCATCCGGGACGGCCGTCAGGTCGCCCACGACGAAGACTTCCGGATGCCCGGGGACGGTGAGCTCTGCCGTCACGGGTACGCGGCCGGCGCGGTCGACGGCAACACCCAACGTCGCGCCAAGGGGCGAGGCAGCGACGCCGGCCGCCCATAACACCGTGCGAGCGGCGATCCGCTCCTCCCCCATACAAGCACCGCGCTCATCGAGGCCGGTGACCGCGTGACCCGTGCGCACAAGGACACCGAGGCGCTCGAGCTGCCGCCGCGCCTTCGCGGACAACGAGGGGGGGAATGCCGGCAGAACCCGCGGGCCCGCCTCGACCAGCAGAACTCTCGCCGTCGCCGGATCGATGTGGCGGAATTCGCGCTTGAGCGTGTGGCGGGCGATTTCGGCGAGCGTCCCCGCGAGCTCCACGCCGGTGGCCCCCGCCCCGACGATCAGGAACGTCAGCCATTCCATCTGCTCCGCGGGATCGGCGGTTGCCTCCGCGCGCTCGAAGGCCGTGAGGATCCGCGCCCGGATGTGCAGGGCATCTTCGAGTGTCTTCAGGCCAGGCGCGTACCGTGCCCACTCGTCGTGACCGAAATAGGCGTGCGTGCTTCCCGTCGCAACGATCAGGAAATCGTAGGGATACGACACACTGTCGACATCGACGCTCCTGGCCTCGATGTCTATCCCGCGCGCTTCACCGAGCAACACGGTGGCATTGCGCTGGTTGCGCAGAATGTGCCGCAGCGGGGCGGCTATCGAGGGTGCGGCGAGACCGGCGGTGGCCACCTGATAAAGAAGCGGCTGGAATGTGTGGTGATTGCCGCGGTCGATGAGCAGGACCTCCACCGCAGCGGAACGAAGGGCGTGCACAGCGGACAGGCCGCCAAAGCCGCCGCCGATGACGACGACACGTCGCAATTCCGGCATGTGATGGTGCTGAACGTCCGAACCCTGCGTTACTATAACCTTTACGGCGCGGCGCTTGCGCGCCGGAATGTTGGACCGCCGCAACCTGACTATGGTATCGATCCCATGAAGCGGATCCTTTTTGTGGACGACGAGGCGCAGGTTCTCGCCGGGCTGCGGTCCCGGCTGCACCGGCTGCGATCGGAATGGGACATGTCGTTCGCCGAGACGGGGGCGAAGGCACTCGAGCTGCTGGCACAAAGCCCGTTCGATGTCATCGTTACCGACGTGCAGATGCCGCAGATGGATGGCGCCGAGCTGTTGCGCATCGTCAGCCGGCAATGGCCGCAAATGGTGCGCATCCTGCTGTCGGGTTACTCGGACTCCGCCCAGATCGCACGCCTGGCCTCCCTCGCGCATCAGTCGCTGACGAAGCCTTGCGCACCGCAGCAGCTCGAGAGCGTGGTCAATCGCTGCCTGGCGCTGCAGGAGTTGCTGGATTCCCCGCACCTCAGGGCTGTCGTCGGCCGGATTCGTACGGTTCCGGCGATGCCACAGGTCTACTCCAGGCTGCGTGCTGCCCTCGCCGACGAGGCGACGTCCGCCCGTCAGATTGCCGAGCTGATTGCCGCCGAGCCCGCGGTCACGGCCAAGGTGCTGCAAATGGTCAACTCTGCTTTCTTCCGGCTGGCACGGCGGATCACGCGTATAGATCAGGCTGTGGCTTATCTCGGATTCACGGCCATCCGCAACCTGACTCTCACCGCGGAGGTATTCTCGAGCTGGTCCCAATCCGGCGCCCCTGCAGCCTTCAACTTCGACAGGATGCAGAAGCACATCCAGGCGGTCGCGACCGCCGCATCCGCGCTCGCCCGCGATACGGCCTTCGCAGATGACGCCATGCTCGCGGGACTGCTGCACGACATTGGATACTGGGTGCTTGGGGCCGAGTTGCCCGACGAGTTGGCGCGCGCCGTGGATCTGGCGCTGCGCAAGCGTATGTTGCTCGAATCCGCGGAAACCGCCGTGATCGGCGCATCGCATGCCGAGATCGGCGCTTACCTGCTCGGCATCTGGGGGCTGCCGTACCCGGTCGTCGAAGCGGTCGCGCATCACCATGCGCCGGAACGCATCGGCCCGCACGAATTCGATACGCTGGCCGCGCTGGCCGTGGCCCACTCACTGGTGCCCGAGAATGACGCAGGCACTTTCGGGACGCCGCTCGTCCCGGACGCAAGAGTGGACGCCGACTATCTCGAGGCGGTGCATGCGCCTTTCAGCTGGTCCGAAGCCCAGGCGCGCGCGGCGCGCGACACACAACCCGATGAGGTGCGATCGTGAGTAACCGGGAGCTGCCACGTGTTTTGTGCGTCGACGACGAGCCGCGCGTGCTCGAAGGGCTGCTCTTGCATCTGCGCAGGGATTACAGCGTGCATGGCGCGACGAGCGGCAGCGAGGCGCTGCAGCGGCTGAAAGAGATGGGCGGTGCGAGCGTCGTAATCTCCGACATGCGTATGCCCGGGATGGATGGAGCCACACTGTTACGGCACGTGATGGCTGCTTATCCCGACACTACGCGCATCCTGCTTACCGGAGACGCTGGCCGTGATGCAGCGGTCGCGGCAGTAAACGAGGCCCATATCTTCCGCTACCTGACCAAGCCTTGTCCCCCGGACCAGTTGCGGGCCGCCGTCGAGGCTGCAGTGGGGCAGTATGCACTGATGCAGGCGGAGCGCAGGGTACTGAAGGAAACGCTGATCGGGTGCATCCAGGCCCTGACGGACATGCTCGCGATCGCGAATCCCGTTGCCTTCGGCCGCGCGAGCCGCGTCAAGCGCCTCTCGATGGAATTCGCCGCGAGCCTGGACTGCCGTGGGTATTGGCAGCTCGAGGCGGCGGCCATGTTGTCGCAGGTCGGATATCTGTCGCTGCCGGCAGAGCTCGTCGAGAAGATCTATTACGGCGAGAAGCTCACGCCCGAGGAGCAGCTGTTGGCCAAGTCCGTTCCCGAGGTCGTGACCAGGCTTCTCGAGCACATCCCGCGCCTCGAGCCGGTCATGCAGATCCTGACGGCGCTCAACTGGCCGGACGAAGCGTTGGCGCGTCTCGGAGACGGGACCATCGGTCTCGGAGCGCGGATTCTCGGCCTGGTGCTCGAATACGACCAGCTGCTGGCGCAAGGCCAGCCGGCCGCGGTGGCCACACAAAGCCTGCGCGCGAACAGCGGCCGGTATGGAGCCACGCTGATCGAGCAATTCGCGCAGCATCTCGGTACCGGTCCCGCTGTGGCCGAGGCGCGTGAGGTCCCGCTGAGGAGCGTTCGGGTCGGCATGGTGATGATGCAGGACGTGCGCACCCACCTCGGTACCCTGCTCATCCCCCGCGGGTTCGAAGTGACGCCGGCGCTGGTCGAAAGCATCCGCCACTTCGGCCCGGAGCTCAGCGCAGAGCACGTCAAAGTTCTCGTGCCGCCGGGCCAGGCCGCGGCGAGCTGACGCATTCGGGGAGGCGCGCCGCGGCGCTCAGTCCGCCGCACGGCCGTCGGCTGCCGGAGCCGCGCCGCTGGCGCGCTCGAGAGGCAGGCGTACGTAGAACGTAGTCCCCTCGCCGAGCCGGGTGTCGAAAGTCAGGGAGCCACCGTGGCCTTTGACGACGATGTTGCGGCAGAGCGCGAGGCCCTGCCCGGTCCCGCGCCCGACTTCCTTCGTGGTGAAGAAGGGGTCGAAGATGTGGCTCCGGATCAGCTGCGGAATACCGGCGCCGGTGTCGTTGACCGCGACGACCGCGTGGCCCTGCTCCACATACGTGCTTACCGTGATGCGGCCGCGGGCGCCCGTATCCTTCACTTTGTCGCCGATGGCGTGGGCCGCATTGACCACGAGATTCAGAATCACCTGGTTGATCAGACCGCCGAAGCAGGAGACCAGCGGCAGCTCGCCGAGCTGCGTCTCGACGTCGGCGACGTACTTGTAGGTGTTGCGGGCGACGACGAGCGTGCTCTGGATGGCGCGATTCAAATCGACGCCGCTCATATCGCTCTGGTCGGGATAAGAGAACTCCTTCATCGAGCGGACGATCTCGCTGATCAGCTCCAGGCCCTCGATCGCCCGCTCGACCGCCGCCGCGAGCTCCCCGCGCAACTGCCCGCGCTCGGATTCGGCTGCGGCCGGACCCGCGGCGCCCGCTGCCGGGATGCCATCCAGCAGCTCGGAGAGAACATCGCGGATGAAGTAGATGGAGTCGCCGACATACTGCACCGGAGTGTTGATCTCGTGCGCAATGCCGGCGGCCAGGCGGCCGATGGATTCCAGGCGCTCCGCGGATGCCAGCCGCCGCTCCGCCTCCTTCAATTGGGTGACGTTCCGGCCCGTTCCCACGATGCCTATGGTCCGCCCTTGCCGGTCGTGCAACGGAACCTTGGAGGTCAGGAGCTCGCGGGTATGTCCGGTTTCGAGGTCGAGCGCCGATTCCTCGCGGTCGATGATCGCTTGCCCGGAGGCGAGCACGTGCTCCTCATCGGCGTGGAAGCGGCGGGCCATCTCTTCGGGGTAGAAATCGAAATCCGTCTTGCCGATCGCCTCGGCGGGCGTGGTGCCCATGGACCGCGCGGTGAACCGGTTGCAAACGATGAAGCGGCCGTGGAGGTCCTTGGCGTAGATGAGAACGGGGATCAAATCGATGACTGTGCGAAGCAGATCCCCTTCGCTGATTCCAGGCCCGGGGGCAAGCCCGGCCCCGCCTGTATCGCGCCCGTCGGAATCCGACTCGTGCATGGCCGTATGATATATGTGGGATTTGCGATTTCCGTGCTCGAAATCCCAAGACGCGAACGGTGAATCCATGCCCGGTAACGCCGAGGCCCTGCTCAGGTCGCTGGTCGTTGTGCTCTATGTGGTCTGCGCCACGTTCTGCGCGGTGCACGCACTTCTGACCAAGCCCGATCCGCGCAGTGCTCTCGGTTGGATCGCCACCTGTTGGCTGTTTCCGTTCGCCGGAACCATCCTCTATCTGCTCTTCGGGGTCAATCGGGTCCGCACCCGCGCCCGGCAGCTGCGCGCGGGCCTCGCGCGGGGGGGTGCCACGGTCGACAGCCGCCTCGCAGACGATTTCGCCACGCAACTGACGCGCATCGGCGATGCCGTGACCCAGCGGCCGCGGTTGCCCGGCAATGAGGTGGTGAAGCTGGAGAATGGCGAGAACGCGTTTCCGCCCATGCTGCAAGCCATCGGTGCGGCGCGGCACTCGATCTGGCTGTCGACCTACATCTTCGAGACGGATGAGGTCGGGCGGGAATTCATTGGGGCTCTCGCCGCCGCCGCCGCTCGCGGTGTGCAGGTCCATGTGCTGATAGACGGAATCGGCGAATGGTACAGCTGGCCGCACGCCGTACATCTGCTGCGCAAGGCCGGCGTGCGTGCCGCGCGGTTCCTGCCGCCGCGCCTGGCGGTGCCGGTGTTCTCACTCAATCTGCGCAACCACCGCAAGCTTCTCATCGTCGATGGCGAGACCGGCTTCGTCGGCGGCATGAACATCGGCGGGCGCGAGGTGGGCAAAGCCCATCATCGCCGCATGGCCGACCTGCACTTTCTCGTCAGGGGACCCGCGGTGTCGCAGCTCGCGGAATGTTTCGCCGCCGACTGGCGGTTTGCGGCCGGCGAGACTCTGGCGCCGCCGCCTGTAGCGCAGGCGTCGGCCGGCGATTGCGTCTGCCGGGTGATCACCGAAGGGCCGGATGAGGACAGCGACAAGCTGCTGTTCGTGATCCTGGGCGCCATCGCCGTCGCGCACCGCCAGGTGCTGATCATGACGCCTTACTTCATTCCGCCGCCGGAGCTGACGGCGGCTCTGCAAACGGCGGCGCTGCGCGGCGTGGAGGTGTGTCTGGTGCTTCCGGCGCGCAGCAATCTGCGGTACGTGGACTGGGCCACGCGACGCTGGCTGCCGCCGCTGCTGGAGCGTGGCATACAGATCTATCTGCAGCCGCCGCCGTTCTCCCATACCAAGCTCATCGTCATCGACGGATCGTATGCGCAGATCGGATCGGCCAACATCGACCCGCGAAGCTTGAGGCTGAACTTCGAAATCGCCGTGGAGGTGTACGATGGCACGGTATGCGCGCAGCTTGCCCATTACGTCCTGTCGGCGCGCGATCATGCCGTCCGTGTCCCCGGGGAGCCTCTTTCCAGGCATTCCCTCCCCGGCAGGCTGCGCGACAGCCTGTTCTGGCTGCTCTCGCCTTATCTCTAGAGGTCTGAAGGCGTGAGCGGCGGCCGGCGCAATCCGGTTTTCACCATCGGCCATTCCAACCGCTCAGTGGCGGAGCTCATCGCCCTCCTCGGTGAGGCTGCCGCCGATCTGCTGGCCGACGTCCGCGCCTTCCCCCGCTCGCGAACCAACCCGCAATTCAACGGTCCGGCGCTGCAGGAAGATCTCGGGGCGGCGGGAATAGCCTACCGCTACATGCCGTCCCTCGGCGGACGCCGCCACGGCCGCAAGGAGTCCTCGCCCAACACGCTCTGGAGGAACGAGTCGTTTCGCGCGTATGCCGACTACGCGGGTACGGCCGAGTTTCGCGCCGGACTCGAGGAGCTGTGCACCCTGGCTGGCGAGCACCGCTGCGCGATCATGTGCGCCGAGGCCGTGTGGTGGCGCTGTCACCGGCGCATCATCGCGGACTACCTCCTGGCGGGGGGATTCGAGGTCGTGCATATCCTCGGCGCCGGCAAGCTGACCCCTGCGACGCCCACTCCCGGAGTGCAGCGCGCGACGGGCGGCGGGCTGGTCTACCCTGCAGCGCAACTCGCAATGGATCTGGGGGAGCAGTAGTCTGCAGGCCCGATCACCGTGGAGGTCCGGATGAGCCATTCCAAAGCCGCAGCGGAAGTCACTATCAAGCGCGCTTACGACCCGCCGTCGCCCCGCGATGGCACGCGTGTTCTCGTCGACCGGTTGTGGCCCCGCGGCGTGAAGAAGGCGGACGCACACATCATGCAATGGATGAAGGAGATCGCGCCCAGCAACGAGCTGCGCAAGTGGTTCGGTCACGACCCGGAGCGCTGGGATGAGTTTCGCCGCCGTTACAAGGCAGAGCTCGCCGGGAAAAGAGAAGTGGTCGGTGAGTTGCGGGAGCTTGCCAGACAGGGTCCGCTGACGCTCGTCTACTCCGCACACGACGAAGCCCACAACCAGGCGGTGGTGCTGCGCGAGATGCTGCTGCACTGAAGCAGAGCTCAGTGGTCTTCATGCAGCTGCAGGAGCTGCGGAAAGATGGTCTGCACATAGAACGACAGCGCCGGAAGCCGGGCGGCTTCGATGCCGTAGCTGGATGCGTAATGCGCTATGAGCGCATCGGAGTCCGACATGTAGCGGCCGGGCGCGACCTCCACCGTCGGAAACGTCGCCGACTTGCGCAGGCCTGCCTGGAGCCTGGACTTGATCGCCTCGAACTCCGGCGCGTCCGGATTGCACCGGATCAGCTCGAACCGGTCACGAAGTCCGGTCTCCGCCAGGAACAGCAGGAACTTGAACGAGAACGGACAACCCTCCTTGAGGTAGGCCGTCGGCTTGAAGAGAGCTGCATTCATTCCACGCCACCCGCCATGCCGCCCGCGACGGTCGTCGGTAGAGCCGCATGTTTCATACCGCGTCAGGTCGCGGCCGCTGGAGGCGGAAAGGACATTGGCGCATGCGGCTGCTCGGCCCGGTGGCGGGCGAGGCGCCGCACCTTGGGGTCATTGGCGAGGTGCAGGACGCGCGAGAAGAAACCGCCCTTCGGGTCGGCGCGGCCGATATAGATCAGGCCGGAATGCGCCAGCTCGTGGGTGAACATTTCCACGATCCGCTCGCGTGTGTGCACATCGATGGAATCGAGCGCTTCGTCCACGAGTATCCAGCGGGGGGCGTGCAGCATCAGGCGCGCAAATGCCACGGCCTGCTGCTCGTCTTCGTTGAGCTCGTGGTCCCAACGGCGGCTCTCATCCAACAGCGGCTCCAGCCGGCCGAGGCCCAGCCGCTGCAGCGCGTTGGAATAGTCCTGCGCCTTGAACCGGTCCACGGCCGAAGGGTAGGCCAGCGCCTCCTTGAGCGTGCCTGGAGGCACATAGGGCGTGCGTGGGATGGAGTAGAGCTCCTGTCCGAGAGGATGGACGATGCGTCCGGCGCCCCAGGCCCAAAGGCCCGCGAGTGCACGAAAGAGCAGCGTCTTGCCCGCGCCCGGCTCCCCGACCACGAGCACGCGTTCGCCTGGCTTGATCTCGAAGCGTCCGCCCTCGAGGCTGGTGCAGCCTTGCGGCGAGGCGATCTCCAGGTGATCGATCACCAGCGGCTGCGACGCTTCGCCGTTGCCGTCCCTGCCGCTGTCGAGAAGCGCGATCCGGCTCTCCTTGCTGTGCAGGACCTTGGTCCCATGCACCGCCCGCCGGAACATCGCAACCCGCAGCAGGGTTGCCCGCCAGTCGGCGATGGTGCTGAAGTTGTCGACGAACCAACGCAGCGAGGATTGCAGCTGAGTGAACGCCTGCGCCGCCATCATCAGGCCGCCGAAGGAGAGGTCACCGGCGAAATAAAGCGGAGCGGCGACCAGAATCGGAGCGACCAGCGTGATCCAGCCGTATCCGGCGGTCACCCAGGTGAGCCGCGTCAGTCCCGTCACCAGACGCCGCATGGCGGTGAGAACCGCCCCCAGATCGCGCTCGATGCGCCGCGCCTCGTCCGCCTCGCCACCGGCAAGCGTTATGGCATCTATGTGCTCGTTGACGCGGACCAGCGTGTAGCGCAAATCGGCCTCGCGGGCGTAGCGGGACGCGTTGTCTGGAATGAGCCTGCGTCCCGTCCAGTACGTGAGGAGGGATGCCGACAAGGCATAGATCACCGCGGCCCAGACCATGTAGCCCGGCACGGCGAGCGTAACGCCGCCCAGCCTCAGGTTGAAGTTGCGGGAGATCGACCACAGGACGCCGACGAAGCTGACGAGGAGGGCCGAGGCCTGCACGAGCCCGAGCGCGAGCTCGCTCGCGAGCTCCGTGAGATGGCGCGCGTCCTCGTGCATGCGCTGATCGGGGTTGACGCCGATGGGGCCGGCGCTCTCCAGTTGGAAGGCGCGGCGCGGCTGCATCCAGTCCTCCACCAGATCGCGCACCAGTCCTTCGCGCAGCTTCAGTTTCAACATCTCTCCGAGCCACTTCTGCGCGACGTTGAGCAGGAGGAGCGAGCCGGCAATGATGGCGAACACGAGGAGCTGGAACAGGAAGCCGTGCATGTTCCGCCGCGACAGGGCATCGTAAAAGGGCTGATTCCAGCGATTGAGGCGCACCTGGCCGTAGGCGGTCAGCACGATGACCACGACCGCCGCGCCCATGAGCCCGGCGATTGCGTTTCGGGCCGGGGAAGCCCAGAGCGCGCGGATCATCATGTCGAGCTGCGAGAAAAGGCTCGCCTCCGCGGTGGTGCCGGCCTGTCCGGCCGCCGTCACAGTCTGTCCCGAAGGTTCTGCCATACTCGATGCTCCGCAGGCGTGAGCCGCAAAGATATATTGTCGCGGAACCTTCGGCGGCGGAGGAGCAATGGGAAGCAGATTGCGGCGCATGAGCGGCCACGGACTTTGCCTCGCACAGGCGGCAGTGCTGCTCGGGCTCGCCGGCTGCGCGTCGGGACCGCCGAGAGCGCATGCGCCCGCCCGTGGATATTGCGTATCCGGCCATGGTTGTTACCGCGTGCTCGCCTCCAGCGCCGGCTATCAGGCAAGCGGCATCGCTTCCTGGTATGGCCGTGGCGATGCGGGCAAGCCGACGGCGAGCGGTGCGCCCTTCGATCCGAACGCGATGCGGATCGCCCACAAAACGCTGCCGTTCGGCACCTGGGTCAGGATCCGCAACCTGCGCAATGGCCGCGAGGCCGTCGCCATGGTCGATGACCGCGGGCCGTTCCATAGCGGCCGTGTCATCGACGCGACCGCAGCTGTCGCCGAGCGCCTGGGTTTCTACGGCGAGGGTACCGCGCGCGTGCAAGTGACGGATGTGCCGGTCACCGAGCTCAGTGCCGCTCAACGCGACGCGGCGCGTGCCGATGAACGGAGCGCGGTCACCTACGCGCGCCGCCATCCACACACCATCCTCGCGGAGGCAGGGCACGTGGCGATACGCGGTGTCGTCGATATCACGAGTACTGGCGTGAAGATCGCCGTTGGCGTGGTGCGCGGGGTGTTCGAGCTGGGGTGGCACGTCCTCAAGGACCTGTGAGGGTGGCTGTTGCCGCCGCATCGGCGCACCTTAAGATGGGCCATGGGCGGGAGCGACTCTTCCTTTGTTTCCCTGATACCGCATACGGGCACCATGGGCATGGCGGTGCGGCGCATCGCAGCTCGCGTCGAAACATCCGGCCGGGATTCGCTTCGGCTTCAGTTCGTGCTCGAGGGGGACTTGCCGCAGGTCAGGGTGCCATCGCCGGTACCGCAGCCGGGAAGGACTGACAAGCTCTGGGCGCATACCTGCTTCGAGGCCTTCGCCGGCCTTCCCGGATCGCCCCGGTATCTGGAGCTCAATTTCTCGCCCTCGGGCCAATGGGCGGCATATGCCTTCGATTCCTACCGGCAAGGCATGGCGCCCGCGCTCGCCGTCGCGCCGCGGCTGGCGCTGCGGCGCAGCGAAGCGCGGCTCGAACTGGAGGCAGAGGTGCAGCTGAGCGGGAGCCTGCCTCTGGCCGGGCCTGAGACCGCGGCATCCGGCCCCCGGACGCTGCGGATTGCTTTGAGCACGGTAGTAGAGGACCGGGAGGGCAGGCTGTCATACTGGGCCCTGCGCCACCCGCCCGGGAGGCCCGATTTTCACCACCCGGAAAGCTTTTCGCTCGCGCTCGCGCTACCCAGTCACCCACTGAATCCACCATGAAGTTCGGCATCGATCGCCTGCTCGAGGAACCGCAGCTCCGTAAACCGCTCGCCGGAAGGCGAGTGGCGCTGCTTGCCCATCCCGCCTCGGTCACGCGCAACCTCGTGCATTCCATGGACGCCCTCGCCGCCTCGGGCGACGTCCGGCTGACCGCGGCCTTCGGGCCGCAGCACGGGCTGCGCGGGGACAAGCAGTACAACATGATGGAGTCGGCCGACTTCACCGACCCGGTACATGGAATTCCGGTTTTCAGCCTTTACGGGGAGGTCAGGCGGCCGACGGAACGCATGATGGACAGCTTCGATGTCCTCCTGGTCGACCTGCAGGACGTCGGTTGCCGTATCTATACGTTCGTGACGACCCTGCGATACGTCCTGGAGGAGGCCGCGAAGCGGCGCAAGACGGTGTGGGTGCTCGACCGCCCGAATCCCGTCGGCCGGCCGGTCGAGGGCCTGTCACTGCGCCCGGGCTGCGAGAGCTTCGTCGGCCCGGGACCGATCCCGATGCGCCACGGCCTGACGCTCGGGGAGCTCGCGCGCTGGTTCGTCTCGACGCTGAGGCTCGACGTCGACTGTCAGGTCATTGCCCTCGACGGCTGGGAGCCTCACGCCACTCCGGGATATGGCTGGCCGCTCGGACGGCGCACCTGGGTCAATCCCAGCCCGAACGCTCCGACCCTGTGGATGGCGCGGTGCTACCCGGGCACGGTCATGATCGAAGGGACGACGCTCTCTGAAGGCCGGGGCACCACCCGGCCGCTCGAGCTCTTCGGCGCGCCGGATCTGGATACGAGTGCGCTCCTCCTGACGATGCGCGAGCTGGCGCCCGCGTGGATGCGCGGTTGCCGCCTGCGCCCGTTCTGGTTCGAGCCCACCTTCTACAAGCATGTGGGCAAGCTATGCGCCGGGGTGCAGATCCACGTCGAGGATTCGATTTACTACGACCACGACGCGTTCCGGCCCTGGCGGCTCATGGCGCTCGCCTTCAAGGCATTGCGTCGCCTCGCCCCCGAATATCCGCTATGGCGGGACTTTGCCTATGAGTACGAGCGCGACCGCCTCGCGATCGATGTGATCAACGGCAGCGATCTGCTGCGGCGTTGGGTCGACGATCCGGCGGCCGCGCCCGGCGACCTCGATGCGCTGGCGGCGAAGGACGAGGCCGCCTGGAGCGCCGAGCGGCAGGCGTACCTGTTGTACTGAGCCAAGATGCAGTCAGCCCGCGACATCACCGGCTATCGCAAGCACTGGGCCGAGCGCTTCGGCACGGCGCCTTTCCTGCCCATGTCCCGCGCGGAAATGGACGAGCTCGGCTGGGACAGCTGCGACATCATCATCGTCACCGGTGATGCCTACGTCGATCATCCGAGCTTCGGCATGGCCATCGTCGGGCGCGTGCTCGAGGCGCAGGGCTTCCGGGTAGGCATGATCGCGCAGCCCGATTGGCACAGCGCGGCGGCGTTCGCGGCGCTGGGGCGTCCCAACCTCTTCTTCGGCATCACCGCCGGCAACATGGACTCGATGGTCAACCGTTATACGGCCGACCGCCGGTTGCGCAGCGATGACGCCTACACGCCGGGAGGCGTCGGCGGCAAGCGGCCCGACCGCTCCGTGATCGTCTACGCGCAGCGCGCGCGCGAGGCGTTCAGGGACGTGCCGATCGTCGTGGGCGGCATCGAAGCATCCCTGCGCCGCATTGCGCATTTCGACTACTGGTCGGAAAAGGTGCGCCGCTCGATCCTGCTCGATGCGAAGGCGGACCTCCTGATCTACGGCAACGGCGAGCGGCAGCTCTGCGAGATCGCCCATCGCCTCGCTGCCGGAGAGTCGATCCGCGACGTCACCGATGTACGCGGCACCGCTTTCGCGCGCAAGTCGGTCCCGGGAGGCTGGATCGAGATCGACTCGGCGCATCTCGATGCCCCGGGACCGATCACACCGCACCCCGATCCCTACGCCATGGGGCCGGAGCTTGCTCCACCGGGACCGGCACCCCGGCAAGGGTCCGCTGGTGCAGACTCGCACGTCCCGCAAGCTGCCGAAAAGGTGGTGCGTTTCGTGCGGCGCGTGAAGAACGCCGATCGCGGACGGAGCGTCATCCGCATGCCTTCCTACGAGCAGGTAGCGTCGGATCCGGTGTTGTATGCGCATGCCAACCGCATCCTGCATCTCGAAGCGAACCCGGGTAATGCCCGCGCGCTGGTGCAGCGCCACGGTGACACCGAATTGTGGCTGAACCCGCCGCCCATCCCGCTGACCACGGCGGAGATGGACTGGGTGTACGAGCGCCCGTACCGGCGCCAGCCGCATCCGAGCTACGGGAATGCCAACATTCCCGCCTACAAGATGATTCGCTTTTCGATCGCCATCCAGCGCGGCTGCTTCGGCGGATGCACCTTCTGCTCCATTACCGAGCACGAAGGACGCATCATCCAGAGCCGCTCGGAGCGCTCGGTCATCCGCGAGGCGGAGACGATCCGGGATGAGGCGCCGGGCTTCACGGGCGTCATCTCCGACCTTGGCGGTCCCACGGCCAACATGTATCGGCTCGCCTGCCGGAGCCGCGAGATCGAGAGCGCCTGCCGCCGGCCGTCGTGTGTCTATCCGGGGATTTGCCCCAACCTGAACACCGATCATGCGCCGCTGATCAGTCTCTACCGCAAGGTCCGCGAGCTCCCCGGCATCCGCAAGGTGCTCATCGCTTCCGGCGTGCGTTACGATCTGGCGGTGGAGTCGCCGGAGTACGTGAAGGAGCTGGCCCAGCATCACACCGGCGGTTACCTCAAGATCGCCCCGGAGGCGATCTCCGAGGGACCGCTGTCGATGATGATGAAGCCCGGGATCGGCGCTTACGACCGCTTCAAGGAGCTGTTCGACCGCTATTCGCGCGAGTGCGGCAAGGAGCAGTACCTCATTCCCTACTTTATCGCCGCCCATCCGGGCACGAGCGACGAAGACATGCTCGAGCTCGCTCTCTGGCTGAAGAAGCACGGCTTTCGCGCCGATCAGGTGCAGGCCTTCCTGCCCTCGCCGATGGCGGCGGCCACCGCGATGTATCACTCCGGCAGGAACCCTCTGAAGCGGCTGAGCCGCACGGGGGGCGAGGTGCGGGTGCCGAAGGGGCTGAAGGTGCGCCGCCTACACAAGGCGTTCCTGCGCTATCACGATCCCAACAACTGGCCGGTGCTGCGCGAGGCGCTGCGGCGCATGGGCCGCACCGACCTCATCGGCAACGGCAGACACCAGCTCGTTCCGGCGTACCAGCCGGCGGGAACCGGTGAGTCGTGCGAGGGGCGACCCGGTGCCTCTCAGAGGCACGGCACCTTCAGGACCCAGCACACGGGCTTGCCTCGTCCAAAATCGTCGGGAACGATTTTGGACGACGCGAAGCGTCGGCCCCGAAGGGGTGAGGCGCAGGAAGCGCCGAACAATCCGCGGAGCGCCCGCAAGAAGTAACCGAGGTAGCCGATGAGGAGGCCGACATCGATTCGTGCCCCGAGACGAGGCGCCTTCGCCATCCTGGCAACGCTGACTGTCGCGCTTGCGGCTGCTTCGGTTGCGGCCCTCGCACCCCGCTGCGCATTCGCGGCAGCGCCCGCGGGCAAGGTCGTCGCATCGACAACTGCCAGCAAGCCGGCGCCACCGAGCGACCGGACCACCGCCCCGGTGAGCCGGGCCCCCGCTCTCGGGCTCGAGATCCGCGATGCGATCGGGCCCGCGACGGCGCTCTACATCGAGCATGGGCTCGAGACGGCGCAGCAGCGCGGCAGTCCCTTCGTCATCCTGGAGATCGATACACCGGGCGGCCTCGCCAGCTCCATGCGCGAGATCATCAGTGCCATCCTGGCGTCCCCGATCCCAGTTGTGGCCTATGTCGCCCCGCCCGGTGCGCGAGCCGCGAGCGCGGGTACGTACATCCTCTATGCCTGCCACTTCGCGGCGATGGCGCCGGCGACCAATCTCGGCGCTGCCACTCCGGTGTCCATCGGCGGCTCCGAGCCGGCGCCGCCCGCGGAGCAACCTCCGGAAAAACCTGCGGAAAAACCTGCGAAGCCCGGAACGCACGGAGGGCCGGGAAAGCACGGAAAGCCCGAAAACACTGGGACGCAGGCCGCCGCGCCCGAGCCGACACCGCCGATGAGCGCCGAGGAGCGCAAGGTTCTCAACGATTCGATCGCCTACATCCGCGGCCTCGCGCAGCTGCGCGGGCGCAACGCCGATTGGGCCGAGCAGGCGGTACGGGGCGCAGCGAGCCTGCCCGCGAACCAGGCGCTGCAGCAGCATGTCATAGACCTCATCGCGCCCGACCTGCCGAGCCTGCTGACACAGTTGAATGGCCGCGAGACGCAAATAGGCGGCCGCACGGTACGCCTCGATACCAGCGGCGTCCGGGTGGAGTGGCTGAAACCCGACTGGCGCACGCGGCTGCTCGCCGTCATCACCAATCCGGAGATCGCCTACGGGCTGCTGCTGATCGGGATCTGGGGCCTGATCTTCGAGGGGTATCACCCCGGCGGGGTGTTGCCCGGAGTGGTCGGCGTCGTCGCCCTCCTCGTTGCGCTCTTTGCCTTCCAGCTCCTGCCCACCAATTTCGCAGGGCTGGCGCTGCTCATCGTCGGCGCCGGCATGATGGCCGCGGAGTTCTTCTTCCCGACCTATGGCTCGCTGGGTATCGGCGGCCTCATCGCCTTCATCGTCGGCTCACTCATCCTTTTCTCGGGGGCACCGGGCATGCAGGTGGCGCTGCCGCTCATCGGGGGCCTCGCCGCCGTGGGCGGGCTCGTCATTCTCGGGATCGTGTATCTTGCCACTCGCGCCAGGCGCACCCCGGTCGTGACGGGCACGCAGGCGATGCTCGGCGCCGTCGTCGAGGCGGCGGAGGATTTCGCTGCGCGGGGGCGCGTGCGCTATGGCGGCGAGCTGTGGAACGCCTGCAGCGCGGCGGCCCTGAAGGCCGGACAGGCGGCGCGCGTGGTGAAGGTGGAAGGTCTAACATTGTGGGTTGAGCCGCTGCGATAAACAGCCGGCTTCGCCCGGAGACGCCAATGCCCTACGGTATCATCGTCGTCATCGTCATCGTCGCGCTGCTCTGGTTCAGCGCCATCAACGTGCTGAATGAGTACGAGCGGGCGGTGATGTTCACGCTCGGGCGCTTCACGGGCATCAAGGGGCCGGGGATCATCCTGATATGGCCCATCATCCAGAGAATGAAGAAGGTTGATCTGCGGGTCATCGTGCTCAACGTGCCGAAGCAGGATGTGATCACCCGCGACAACGTGTCGGTCAAGGTCAACGCGGTGGTTTATTTCCGCGTCGTCGATCCCGGCCGGGCGATCATCCAGGTGGCCAACGCCTGGGAAGCCACGAGTCAGGTGGCGCAGACGACGCTGCGCTCCGTGCTGGGCCAGCACGAGCTCGATGACCTGCTGGCGCAGCGCGACAAGCTGAACGCGGACATCCAGCGCATCCTCGATCAGGCCACTGAGGCCTGGGGCATCAAGGTCGCGAACGTGGAGCTCAAGGATGTCGACCTCGACGAGAGCATGGTCCGCGCGATGGCCAGGCAGGCGGAAGCCGAGCGCGCCCGGCGCGCGAAGGTCATCAATGCGGAGGGCGAGAAGCAGGCGGCGCAGACGCTGGTCGAAGCGGCCGTGGCGCTATCGCAACAGCCGAGCTCTCTGCAGCTCCGTTACCTGCAGACGCTGGCGGACATCTCGCACGACAAGTCGTCCCTGATCGTGTTTCCGCTGCCGCTCGATCTCTTCCGGCCGCTGCTGGGTGCGCTGGGAGAAGGGCGGAACGGGCCGTCGGGCTCCTAGGACCGATACTCGCTGCATGCGGCTCAAGTACAGCTTCGTCATCGACGAGGATCCGCGTTTCATCGTCGAGAGCCGGATATTTCTGCAAACGATATTGGCAGCGGGCGTGCCGGCACGCGATGTCGTTGCGCAGGTCACTTCGCGAAGCGGTGACATCGGCAGGAATATCGCCGCCCGCTTCGGCGTCCGTGCGATCGATCTGCCGCTGGGGCCGGATGGCGCCTACTGCAACAAGATCAACGAGCTCTTCACGCTGGCCGACGACGACTTCGATGTGCTCGCGGTCTGCGACACGGATCTCGCGTTCACCAGGCCTCTCGATGAGGTGGCGAAGGTGGACTGCGTACGCGCGAAGCGCGTCGATCAGGAAAATCCACCGCTGGCGATACTCGAGCAGATCCGGGAGCTCCTGGGATTCGCGCAACAGCCGCCCCTGGGCGCGCCCGGATTAGCGCCGGCGGCTACGACGTATGCGATGAACTGTAATGGAGGAGTGCTGCTGATTCCGCGGCAGTTCATGGGACCTCTGGGTGAGGCGTGGCTGGGGTACGCCAGGACATTGACGGCGCACCGTCACCTCTTCCAGCAGTGGGTCAATCACATCGACCAGGTGAGCTGGATGTTCGCGATGCTGAAGCTGGCGCTGCCGTTCGAGGAATTGCCGGTGGAGTACAACTTTCCGACTAACCTGGCGAAAAGGGTACCGCAGGGGTCGTACACGCAGCCCGCGGTATTGCATTACCATCGCGCGCTCGACAGGAGGGGCCGGCTGCGTTCGAGCGGGGTTCGATTGGTCGACAAGTCGATAAAGCAGGCCAACAGCCATCTCGGGAGTGCCGGCACGATGACAGGCTTCTACGGGCGATGGGTGCTTCCGGCCGCAGGCGTGTTGCTGGCATTGGCGACCGTCGCGGGAGCGTTGGGCGCTCACTTGCTGGCGGGCCGTTGGAGCGCGAGCAGGCTCGGTATCTACGACATAGCGGTGCGTTATCAGTTCTATCAGGCCCTTGGGTTGCTGGCCATGGGTATCCTGCTCAGGGGGCTTCATCCGGACAATCTGACTTCAGCCAGGCGTCTGGAGGTCCAGAGCTTCATGAGCGCACCTCGGCTTCTGCTCACCGGCATCATTCTTTTCTGCGGCAGCCTGTACGCACTGAGTCTGGGCACGACCTCGCGTTGGATCGAGCTCGCCACGCCCGTTGGCGGAGCGATGCTCATCGGGGGCTGGTTGCTGTTCGCTTATTACGCCTGGCGCTTCAGAGGTCATGCATAGCAGGGGTTCCGGACGCGATGCGCTCTCTCGCAAGGTCCGGGCTGCCGATAGATGAGGCGCTGCCGCAATTGCGGCTGGCCCTTCGCGAGCATTCGTCCGCGGTGCTTACGGCGCCTCCGGGGGCGGGCAAGAGTACCGTCGTGCCGCTGGTGTTGCTCGAGGAGACTTGGGCGGCGGGCAAGCGCATTCTGATGCTGGAGCCGCGGCGCTTGGCCGCGCGCGCGGTGGCGCAACGGATGGCGCAGACATTGGGGGAAGCGGTCGGGCAAACCGTCGGATATCGGATGCGTCTGGATACCAAGGTATCGCGGGATACCCGCATCGAAGTCGTGACCGAGGGCGTGCTTACACGGATGCTGCAGACGGACCCGGCGCTGGAAGGCGTCGCCGCGGTTTTGTTCGACGAGTACCACGAGCGGAGCCTGAACGCAGATCTCGGGCTCGCGCTCGCACTGGATGCGCGCGACGCCTTGACGCCCGATCTCAAGATCCTGGTCATGTCGGCGACCCTGGAGGGCGCGGCCGTGTCGCGGCTGCTGGGCGATGCGCCTCTCGTGACGGCGCACGGCAGGTCCTTCGCAGTGGAGACGCGTTACGCCGGCAAGGGGCTGCCGCCGCTGCCGGATGAGGCGGCAGGACGCCGGATGCAGGAGGGCCCGGAAGCGCTCACCGCGCGAATCGTCCGGCGTGCGTTGGAAGAGGAGCATGGCGACGTGCTCGTTTTTCTGCCCGGGGCCCGGGAGATTCATCGCGTGCGTGCCCAGCTCGAGGGCTCGACGCCGATGGCTGCACACGGCGCCGGGCGCGTGCAGATCATGCCGCTGTACGGTGAGCTGTCGGGCGAGGAGCAGGAAGCGGCGTTGCTGCCCGCCCGCCCGGGCTCGCGCCGCGTCGTGCTCGCAACCAACATCGCCGAGACCAGCCTGACCATCCCCGGCATCCGAGTGGTGGTGGATTGCGGTCTCGTCCGCCGCTTGCGCTTCGATCCGGCGACCGGCATGAGCCGTCTCGAGACGGAGCGCATTTCGCGCGCTTCGGCGGAGCAGAGACAGGGCAGAGCGGGGCGGGTGGAGTCGGGCGTGTGCTACCGCGCCTGGAGCGAGAGTGCGCAGCGCAGCCTCGCTCCTTTCAGCGCCGCGGAGATCGTCGAGGCGGATCTGACGCCGCTGGCTCTCGAGCTTGCGAGTTGGGGGGTGCGCGATGCAGCGGCGCTGCGCTGGCTCGATCCGCCGCCGGCCGCGCTGCTGGC
>Ga0134128_10001072_pt1 | contig 36508 bp, 30 predicted proteins | sample KB31754_FD_96462 | JGI IMG/M metagenome (GOLD analysis project Ga0134128, IMG submission 96462) | Terrestrial soil microbial communities with excess Nitrogen fertilizer from Kellogg Biological Station, Michigan, USA - KB3-175-4 | ecosystem: Environmental > Terrestrial > Soil > Unclassified ...
AGGCCCACGGTTCCCGTGGAATTCGTACCGGGCAGGTCGTTATTATAATTGCACCGGACGACATCGCCGGGAGTCAGCGAGTCGCAGGGAGTATTGGTGATGTCCAGCACAGCAAAATCGTAATCGTCGAGCGCGTCTACCGGGATGATCTTGAAAGAAAGCTTACCGGCGCCGGCGATGGTCACCTTCATCCACATGGTATTGGTTTCCGCGGTGTCCGCACAAGGCGTCGATTTAAGGTCGACCCCCGGGCCTGTTCCCTGATAGCTATAGGGGTTGTAGAATTTGCCGCCGCACAGCGGGATGGCGTGACAGGCCGTCTGTTCCGGTTGGTTGCGCGGCAACAACTTTTGCGATATGCCGGTAACCGGCCACAACACAATACTTGTTATAGCCATCCGGAATGATGTAAAAATGGACTTTATCGGCGTCATATTCATAGCACTCAACGGGTCGGCATCAGGAGACGCCAAATTACTCATTTTTAGCCGTTCCGGGCACTAACTAACATTCATTAGTTTTGCCTACCTTTACCCCATGAGCTACACCCCTGTACACAAAGTCCGGCTGGTCACCGCCGCGGCTCTTTTTGACGGGCACGATGCCGCCATCAATATCATGCGCAGGATCATGCAATCCAAGGGCGCCGAGATCATCCACCTGGGTCATAACCGTTCGGTCGCCGAGATCGTGGAATGCGCCATCGAAGAAGACGTGCAGGGTATCGCCATCACTTCCTACCAGGGAGGGCATATCGAGTTCTTCAAGTACATGAAGGATCTGCTGGAAGCCAATGGCTGCGGTCATATCCGGCTCTTTGGCGGCGGCGGCGGTACGATCCTGCCGCAGGAGATCGAAGAACTGCACCGGTATGGCATTACCCGTATCTATTCCCCCGACGACGGCAGACGCATGGGGCTGGAGGGGATGATCGAAGACGTGATAAAACAATGCGATTTCGCGCTCAACGGCGATCCCGGTGCTTTCGGGGGGAAACCGGTGCTGGGGGAGTGGAAGGATATCCGTAAGGTCGCGCGGGCGATCTCGAATGCAGAGAATGGGATTGAACCTTCTTCAAATTCCATTTCTCATATTTCCATCCCCGTCGTGGGTATCACCGGTACGGGTGGCGCGGGTAAGTCTTCCGTCACGGATGAGCTTGTCCGCCGCTATCTCAACGCCTTTGCCGACAAGACCATCGCCGTGATCTCGGTGGACCCGTCGAAGAAAAAAACGGGCGGGGCGCTATTGGGCGACCGCATCCGGATGAATGCCATTGCCGGGCCCCGCGCCTATATGCGTAGCCTGGCGACGCGGGACAGCGACCGCGCCCTTAGCGTACATGTGCAGGAGGCCGTGGATATCTGCAAGACGGCGGGCTATGACCTGGTGGTCGTAGAATCGGCGGGGGTCGGACAAAGCGACGCCTCCATATTGGACCATTGTGACGTCAGCGTCTATGTGATGACGCCGGAGTATGGCGCCGCTTCGCAGCTCGAGAAGATCAACATGCTCGATTATGCCGATCTCATCGTCCTCAACAAATTCGACAAGGCCGGCGCGCTGGATGCGCTGCACGATATCCGTAAACAATATAAACGCAATCATGGGTTATGGACGGCGGGAGATGGCGAGCTGCCTGTGGTAGGGACCATCGCCGCGCAGTTCAACGATGCCGGCATTAACGAACTTTTTGAAAAGCTGATCACGGTGATCGGGAAGAAAACCGGCGCAGGCTTTGGCGAGCTGACATTACATGCTCATGTACAGGACACGACGACCCAATCCCGAATCCTGCCGCCATCGCGGGGCCGCTATCTGGCGGAAATCACCGGCGCGGTCCGCGAGTACAACAAGAGGACCGAAGAGCAGAGCGTCATCGCCACGAAACTATACCAGCTCGACGGCGTGCTGACGGAGCTGCCCGCCGATTCCCCCGCACGCGCCCCTTTGGTGGAACTAAAAGATCGATACGGGCGGCAGCTGTATCCGCTTTGTAAAAAGCTCGTCGAGGAGTGGCCCTCCCTGGTGGAGAAGTACCGAAGGGACGATTTCGAATACGATGTCCGGGGTAAGATCATCAAGCAGCCGCTCTTTTATGAGTCGTTGTCCGGCACCGCAATACCCCGGATCGCCGTTCCGCGGTTCAAGGATTGGGGGGAGATCCTGCGCTGGCGGCTACAAGAGAACTTCCCGGGAAAATATCCTTATACGGCGGGGGTGTTCCCGCTGAAACGGTCCGAAGAAGATCCCACGCGCATGTTCGCCGGTGAAGGCGGACCGGAACGCACCAACAAACGATTTCATTATGTCTCGGCCGGCCAGCCCGCCAAAAGGCTAAGCACGGCCTTCGATTCGGTGACGCTCTATGGTGAAGACCCCGACTACCGGCCCGATATCTATGGGAAGATCGGTAATTCGGGGGTCAGCATCGCCACGGTCGACGACGCCAAGAAACTTTATAGCGGTTTCGATCTCTGCGATCCGCGGACTTCGGTGAGTATGACGATCAATGGACCGGCGCCGATCCTGCTGGCGTTCTTTATGAATGCCGCGATCGATCAGCAATGTGAGAAACAGCTGGCCGCACAGGGGGCCGCCGACGCCAGGCTCCGCGAAACCGTTGCGGGTGTGTCGCATGATCCCGTTGCCGCGGCGTTCGCGCGGAAATATGGCGAGCGTGCGCGGCCGGTGTATCACAACCCCGCTGCCCCTGATGCGCTTCCGGGTGGCAATAACGGTCTTGGCCTGGGGTTGCTGGGGCTTAGCGGCGACGAGGTGTTGCCGGCTGACGAATACGAGAAGATCCGCCGCGAGACGCTGGCGCAGGTCCGGGGAACGGTGCAGGCCGATATCCTCAAAGAGGACCAGGCGCAGAACACCTGTATTTTCAGCACCGAATTTGCGCTCCGGCTGATGGGCGATGTCCAGGCCTATTTTAGCCAGCAGGGGGTACGCAATTTCTACAGCGTCTCCATCAGCGGCTATCATATTGCGGAGGCCGGCGCCAACCCCATCACGCAGCTGGCCTTTACGCTGGCCAACGGTTTCACCTATGTGGAATACTATCTCAGCAGGGGGATGGCGATAGACGATTTCGCGCCCAATCTCAGCTTCTTCTTCAGCAATGGCATGGACCCGGAATACAGTGTCATCGGGCGGGTGGCACGGCGTATCTGGGCCAAGGCCGTCAAGCATGTGTATAAAGGCAACGGCAGATCGCAGAAGCTGAAGTATCATATCCAGACGAGTGGGCGGAGCCTCCATGCCCAGGAGATCGATTTCAACGACATCCGTACGACGCTGCAGGCGCTCTACGCCATTTATGACAACTGCAATTCCCTGCACACCAACGCCTATGACGAGGCCATCACCACTCCCACGGAAGAGAGTGTACGCCGGGCGATGGCTATCCAGCTGATCATCAACCGGGAGCTGGGCACGGCGAAAACGGAGAACTTCATCCAGGGCAGCTTTGCCATCGAGGAGCTCACCGACCTGGTGGAAGAGGCGGTGTTGGCGGAATTCGACCGGCTGAACGATCGCGGCGGTGTTCTTGGCGCCATGGAGCGGATGTACCAGCGCAACAAGATCCAGGAAGAGAGCCTATTTTATGAGAGTGCGAAACACAGCGGCGAGCTGCCCATTGTGGGTGTCAATACCTTCCTTGCGAAGAACGGCTCACCCACGATATTGCCCGGGGAGGTGATCCGCAGCACAACGGAGGAAAAGGATCAGCAGATCAGGAACCTCCAAGCCTTCAGGGAGCGGAATCAGGCCCGCAGCGCCGTCCTGTTGAAACGGCTCAAGGAAGTGGCCGTCACTAACGGGAATCTTTTTGCCGAGCTGATGGAAACCGTAAAATACTGTTCGCTGGGTGAGATCACCAATGCGTTATATGAAGTCGGCGGACAATACCGGCGTAACATGTAACTTTGGGGGGACAGAAAAAATCTCACCCCGCATGGCAGCAAAACAGCTCGTACCTATCGCGTTCAAAAAAGAGATCAGCAAAGGACAGAAGCCCATCAGCATATTGGCGGCCGATATCGGCGGCACCAAGGCCAATATTGCGCTATATACCGCCGATGCCGAAGGACTCACGCTCGTGACCCAAAAACGATATCTTTCAAAAGACTATGGCTCGCTGAGTGCCGTGATCGCGGAATTCACCGGCGGCAAGTCCCCGGATCGTATCTCTGCGGCGGTGGCCGGGCCTGTTGTCGACGGCAAGAGCAAGCTCACCAATCTGCCCTGGGTGCTGGACAGCGGCGCGATGACGAAGGAGATGGGCGTCCCCGTGTGTTTTATCAACGATCTGGAGGCGACGGCCTATGGGCTGGCGGGGCTAGGCAAGGACGAACTTGTCACGCTGCAAACGGGTGCGCCGGATTCTCGCGGTAATCTCGCCATCATCGCGCCGGGTACCGGCCTTGGTGAAGCCGGATTGTTCTTTGACGGTGAGCGGTATCATCCGTTTGCCACGGAAGGCGGCCACAGCGATTTTGCACCGCGGACCAGCAAGGACGTGGAGCTTTTTTACGCCTTGCAGCAACAATTTGGGCATGTAAGCTGGGAGCGGTTTGTTTCGGGGATGGGTATCAAAAACATCTTTCATTGTCTGTCGGCCGGTCGGCAGATGCCGGAATGGCTCACCGATCGGATGCGCGACGAGGACCCTGCCGCCGTGATCAGCGAAGCCGCGCTGAAGCACGAAGACCTGATCTGTGCCGAGACCATGGATCTTTTTGTCCGTTATCTCGCGACGGAGGCCTCCAGCCTGGTGCTGAAGCTCATGGCTACGGGCGGTCTCTATCTTGCGGGGGGTATCCCGCCCAAGATCCTGCCGCTGCTTAAAAGCGACAACTGGACCAGGAACTTCGACAACAATGGCCGGATGCATGAGCTCTCCGAGCGCGTCCCCGTTCATGTGGTCCTCAACGATAAGATGGCGTTGCAGGGCGCGGCCTATTATGGGGCTTACAATATGTAAAGTTTCTGGCATTTCGGGCAGAAGAAGGCCCGGCGTTTTCTTTTTCCCAGGTGTTTTACCTTGACGAAGGGGACGTTATCGCGCGGGCAGATGCTCTTCGCGTGTGCGAGCCAGTGTTTTCGCAGCTCGAATGCCTTTTTCCATTCTAAGAAGTCGAAGCTATAATTCCGCGCCTCTCTGATGAGCTCGCTGAGTTTGCGTGGCGGGAGGGCGCCGATCTGGCTTTCCGGGTGGACGCGGATGCGGAACAGCACCTCGTTCTTGATGATATTGCCGACGCCGGCGAAGATGTCCTGGTCGAGGAGGGCGTCGGCCGCCAGCTCATCCGGCTTGTCCTTGAGTTTTTTGCGGGCCTTCCGTGGGTCCCAGGTGTCGTTCATGACGTCCGCGGTCCAGTCGTAGTGGGTGTCGATATCGCCCTCCAGCAGTTTCACCGAGCAGGCGTACAAAAATAGGTCGCCGTTTTTAAAATGCAGGTGAACCCGTGGCCGCGGTTTCGTCTGTTCGTCGAGGCTATAGGAGCCAAAGAGGAGGAAGTGGATGCGGATCGCCCTCCCCTTGAGGACGATGAGAAAATGCTTACCCCAGGACTTGAAGTCGAGCACTTTGCTGCCGGCCACGCCCGCGCCCACGAGGTCGACTTTGGTGTTGCCGCTTACTTCCAGGATCTTTTTTCCTTTGAATTTTTGGACCTGTTCTTTGAGGATGACGATGGATGGGCCTTCGGGCATATGTTGGGTCGATGCAAAGGGTGCGCCAGAGGGCCTGTGCAGGTGGGGGCCGACGAGGCGCGGGGTCTATGCGGCGCGGGTCGCCTAGATCATAGTTAATGAATTGTCCTGTCGCCACAAACCGTGATCGACTTCAAGGCGGGTCGCCGGCGTGAGTCAATTGTGATGAGCCATCAACGAAACATTTTCTACGCCTCCTCTAAATTTCAGCGAAGGGCATCACTAAGAAAAACCATTAGGCCTGCGAATACGGCGCACCCGGCGGAGGCTCGTTAGCGTCAGCTGCCGTACATTTAAACCTGCATCATTCGAAAACGGTTAAGGCGAAATACTATGATTACTGATCCCCTAAAATACGCCGAGAAAGAAAGGGCGTTGAAAAAGCTCATAAAAAAATGGCTGACGGCCCAGGAAACCCAAAGCAAGGCCAACCTTCTGATAGCCAGGAACCGCGACATTAAAAAGTCGGGGCGCCGCGGACGTGAGGTTTAAAAAAGCATCAGCTGCTGCGGTCCTTGCCGCGGCGGCGGAGTAGCATGCCCCATCACGGTTCGGCCACCATACTTCCAGGAATCGTTGCGTTCTTTTTCCACGTACTTTTCGAGCCCCCCGGAAGGGGTGAAACCCGCCTCCGCCTTACGCGCCAGCTCGCTGAGGCTCCTGATCGCATCCATTTTATCGCTCTGACCCAGCCTGGCCCGGTGGACCGCCGTCTGCAGGACGCCGATGGTCTCGTCATATACATTCACCGGCACCGGGAAAGGATGACCGTCCTTGCCGCCATGCGCAAATGCAAAACGGGCAGGATCACGAAACCGCGCCGGCGTCCCATGAATGACCTCGCTCACCAGCGCCAGCGACTGCAACGTCCTCGGGCCTACCCCTTCCAGTAACACCAGCTCCTCAAAATCGGCCGGCCGCCGGTCATGCGCCAGCCACAACACCGCCCCCAGCCGTCGCAGATCGACGTCTTCCGACCGCACATCATGTCGCTTCGGTAACTGAAGATGCCGTGCCGGCAACACCAGCCGGTTCACATCCTGCATCATCAGCTCCGGCTTCTCCCGCGTCAGCGACAAGACACCCTGCCGGGCAGGTGAGGCCTGCCGGTCGGCCAGATTCAAGATCTCACCCTGGTTGACACCGCAGATCGCCGTATGCGGATCTTCCACAAAAGATTGCAGCCCGGCGGAATGCCAGTGATAACGCCGCGCCATCGAGCTGGCATCGCTCATCCCTTGCTGGATCACCGTCCACTCCCCAAGATCGTTCATCACAAAAGAATGCAGATATAGCTGAAACCCATCCTGCACCACCGTATTGTCGACCTTTGCGCTCAGCCGGCTGCTGCGTACCAGCTCCGCCGCGTCGAGGCCCGTACTCTCACACACCTTGACGATCTCCGCAGGCGCCTGCCGCGAATACCTGCCCTTGCCCCCACAGATATAGATACCCAGCTCCCGCGAATGGGGATTGATCGCCCGTTTCAACGCCCCCATCACCGAAGTAGTGATACCGGAAGAATGCCAGTCCATGCCCATCACCGCACCCAGACTCTGAAACCAAAAGGGATCACCCAGCCGCCTCAACACCTCACTCTTGCCATAGTCGCACAACAAAGCCTCCGTGACCGCAAGACCCAGCCGCGCCATACGCTCCGCCAGCCACTGCGGTACAAAGCCGCCGTGCAAGGGAAGATCTGCTGTACCGGATCGTTTCATCGGCCCAAATTTACTAAAAATAATAGTAGAAAAAACGCTATTTTACTGTCAAACCCACTGCTAATGAAGCCTGCCATCGTGACCTTTCTCGTCCTCATCGTGTTTACCGCCGCCGCACAGGTCAATCTCCCGAAAGATTATCTGTCGCCCGCCTTTCATGCCGGCCGCCGCGAAGCCCTGAGAGCGCTTATGCCTTCCCGTAGTGTTGCCGTGATCTTCTCCTATCCCACCCGCAACTTCTCCAACGATGTCGACTACCCCTATCATCCCAATCCCGACCTATACTATTTCTCGGGCTATAAAGAACCCAATGCCGTCCTCTTCATCTTCAAAGAGCCGCAACACGCGCCGGACGGATCGACCTATAAAGACCTGTTCTTCGTCCAGCGCCGCGATCCCGAACAGGAAAGCTGGACCGGCCGAAGGCTCGGCGTAGAAAAAGTAAAAGTGCAACTCGGGTTCGACCAGGTCTACACCGGCAGCGAATTGGCACAATATCCGCTGGACTTTTCCGCCTTCGACCAGATCCTTTTCGCCGGCATTCCTGATGACATCCACGATGACCTCAGCGACTCCGCCGATCTCTACGACCTTTACCAGACCTTCCGGAAAAAAGCGGCCTTGCCCGCAGACTACAACGCGGAGATCATGGAGCTGGTGTCGACAATGCTCGAGCGGACTACCCCCTCGAATCTCCAACGGGTCATCGGCTACATGAACAAACGCCGCGGGGCCAGCGCAAAGATGCGTGACAACGCGTTCGTCACCGACCTGGTCAACTGCAAAGACTCCGCCGACCTCGCCAGGCTCCGCGATAAGCTCGCCTCGCTAAAATGGAACACCTTTCTTTATACCAGGCTCATTGGTTCGCTCCGCGAGATCAAAACGCCGGAAGAGATCGCGCTGATGCGCAAGACCGTCTCCATCTCCGCCATCGCACACGCGGAAGTCATGAAGGCGATCCAGCCGGGCATGAGCGAAGCCGAGCTACAGGGCTTGCAGGAATACGTACATAAAAAGCTCGGCGCCGAATACGTGGGTTATCCTTCCATCGCAGGCGCCGGAGCCAACGGCTGTATCCTCCACTACGAAGAGAACACCCGCGTCAACATCAAGCGGGACATGGTCCTCATGGATATCGGCGCCGAATACCACGGCTATTCCGCCGACGTCACCCGCACTGTGCCCTCCACGGGCAAATTCACGCCCCAGCAGCGCGCGATCTATGACCTCGTTTATCGCGCGCAGGAAGCCATCTTCCCGCTGTGTCATGAAGGAATCCCTTTTAGCGACCTCAATAAAAAGGCTACCGAAGTCCTCGCACAAGGCCTCCTCGACCTGGGAATTATCAAAAGCAAGGACCAGGTATATCTCTATTATCCGCATAGCTGCTCCCATTTTCTCGGTCTCGATGTCCACGACCTCGGCAACTACGATCAAGATCTCAAAGAGAACATGGTCATCACAGTGGAACCCGGTATCTATATCCCCGCGGGCAGCGTCTGTGATAAAAAATGGTGGGATATCGGCGTGCGCATCGAAGACGATGTACGCATCGGCAAGACAAAATACGAGCTGCTGTCATGGCAGGCGCCGCGCAAATCGGCAGATGTCGAGAAGATGTGTCTGTTGAAAAGTTCGGTGAATGAGATGATTTTACCGGTGATCCATTAAAAAAGCGCCCGGCTCTGCCGGGCGCTTTGCTTCTAATGTCTCGGCCCGGGTGCATAAGCCGCCGGCGAATGCTCACCCTCTTTGATCTCTTCTATCATCTTCTTGTTGAAGGCCTCCAGGTCTTTGGGACTGCGGCTCGAGACGAGACCATTGTCGACGATGACCTCCTTGTCTTCCCAGATGACACCCGCATTCTCCATATCGGTCCTCAGCGACCAATAAGAGGTCATCTTCCGCCCCTCGATGAGTCCGGTTTCGATGAGCAGCTGCGGGCCATGACAGATCGCCGCCACCGGTTTGCCGGTTTCCAGGAACTGTTGCGCAAATTCCACAGCCTTCTTGTTCATCCGCAGCTGATCCGGGTTCAGCACGCCTCCCGGAAGCATCAGGGCGTCGTAATCGTCGACCTTGGCGTCGTCGAGCGTCTCGTCTACCGGTAATTCAATGGACCAGTGATCCTTATCCCAGGCTTTGACTTTCCCTTTTTGGGGCGACACGATATCCACGGTGGCGCCCGCTTCCTCAAGCGCCTTCTTTGGACTGGTGAGCTCTACTTCCCCGAAGCCATTTTCAGTGAGAATGGCTACCCTCTTACCACTTAACGTTGCCATATGCGAAATTTTAAAGTGAAAAAATAGGTGGTCTAACGGGGTAGACGATTCAAAAACAATACCATGCACCCGGTCCGGCAACGCGGAAACGGCCGGGGAAAACCCTGTTTTCCACGAGCGGGCCAGTGAAAAGCGTTATGGCCTGTGCTTTGTAACACCTTGAGTACACACGGTAACCTTAAAACAGGGACTATGTACCCGCGACTTTCAGTGTTCATTGTCATATTGCTGGCCCTCGCCGGCGCCGCCCACGGCCAGGATAGTACCGCCGCACATAGGCAGGACAGCCTCCCCACGCACTGGGACCTGCAGACCTGTCTCGACTATGCGAAAAAGAACAATGTTCAGCTCAACATGCTGCGACTGAACGTTCAAACGGCGCAGCAAAACTATCTTCAGTCAAGGGCCAACCGGCAGCCTACGCTCACCGGCTCGGTGCCATTGACCTATACCCACAGCAACAAATCGGTGAGCGGCGTCATCGGCGGCTTTCAGACCCAGAGCTCCTTCTCACAAAGTTTTACACTTTCATCCGGTATGACGATCTACAACGGCGGCCTGATCAATAACGATATCCGGCAGAAGAACCTCGAAATCGAATCGGCCAACCTCAGCGTCCTTCAAACGATCAACGACATCACCCTACAGATCACTCAGGCCTATCTGGCCATCCTGCTGGCCAAAGAGAATGTGGTGTATATCGAAGACCTCGTGCATACCTCCGCCGCGCAGGTCGACCGGGGCAAGAAGGAATATGAGGCCGGCAGTATTGCCAGGAACGCCTATATCGAATTGCAGGCCCAGCTTGCTACGGACAAGTACAACCTCGTGACCGCACAGAGCGCCGTCCGGCAGAACAAAGTCACGCTCAAACAACTGTTGCAGCTACCCTTTCAGGATAGCTTCGACATCGTCAGCCCGGACACGATTATCTCCAAAGAAGCAGTCACGGGTCTGGACTCGGCGGTGGCCATTGCCACGCGAACCCGGCCCGAAATAAAAAACGCGCAGATGGGCATCGACATCTCCCGTTACGATCTGGCCAAAGCCCGGGCGGGGTATCTTCCCGTCCTTAGCGCTTCTGCCGAAATCTCCACCGGATACAGCAACAATGTCAATGACGACTATACGCGGCAGCTGGACAACAACTTCTTTCAGGAGGTGGGGCTCAATCTGTCGATTCCCATCTTCACCCGTCGAACCGTAAAGACGCAGGTCGAAGAAGCGAAAATCGAAGTGGCGAATTCGAAACTCAGCTTGCTGGGTACGCAGTCGACGCTGGCGCTGGATATCGAGCAGGCCTATATCAACGTCATCAATGCGCAGGCTCAATACGATGCGGCGGTGGAAGAATTGCGGGCTAACCAGGAGACCTTCAGGATCGCGGGTGAAGAGCTCAAAGTTGGGGCTTCGGATGTTGTCGACTATCTGCAGCAGAAGACCCTGTATACGCAGGCCTTTCAGGCGTATATCCAGGCCAAATACAACGCAGCCCTGAGCATTAAGATCTATGATTTCTATATGGGAATAGCTGTAAAATTATAAATTCATGAAGACCCGAATCGTCATCATCATCCTTGTTCTCCTCGCGGCCGGCGCCGGGTTGTGGTATTTCTTTTTGCACAGGGATGAGAAACCCCTGATCCTGGAGACGGAGTTTCCCCGATATGGCTATATCTCTAAAAGCGTCACGGCCACCGGCACCGTGGAGCCCGTGGACACGGTATCCGTAGGCACGCAGGTCTCGGGGACGATCCAAAACATCTATACCGACTTCAACGCCAAGGTGCGCAAAGGACAGCTGATCGCCGAACTCGACAAATCGCTTTTCCTCGCGGCGGTCGACCAGTACAAGGCCAACCTCGCACAGGCCCAGGCCGCGGAGATCTATCAAAAAAGTACGTTCGACCGCCAAAAAACGCTTTACAATACCGGCGCCATCTCGAAGGCGGATTACGAGAACGCCGAGAACCAGTACATGGCAGCCAAGGCGACGGTAGCGAGTGTACAGGCACAGCTCGACGGCGCCACCAAGAACCTGCAATATGCGAGTATCCATTCGCCGGTAGATGGGGTCGTGATGACGCGTAATGTAAGCGTCGGGCAAACGGTGGCCGCCAGCTTCAATACGCCTACGCTTTTCATCATCGCCAAAGACATCAGCAAGATGCAGGTGCAGGCAGCAGTGTCCGAGGCCGATATCGGCGATGTACGCATCGGTGAACGGGTGACCTTCACCGTTGATGCCTACCCGGACATCTCCTTTACGGGTACGGTGAACCAGGTTCGGCTGGAGCCCGTGACTACGGCCAACGTCGTCACCTATAGTACCATGGTCACCGCCCCCAATGCCGATCTCAAGCTCAAGCCGGGGATGACGGCGAACATCTTTATTTTCACGAAAGAGGTGGACAGCGCGATGCTGATCACCTCCAAATCGATTAAATTCAAACCCGACGCTTCGCTTGCCAAACAATATAAATTGATCCCCGATACCGCCGGTGAGCACGAAGTGGCCGTCGAAACCCGGCGCAATGCCGTTAACCCGCTCTCACCGCCGAGGCACCGCCTTGACTCTTCCAGCCGCGAGATCGACAGCGCTCCGGTCACCGGCGCTCCGGCCTTTGTCTGGGTAAAATATGGCGACAGCCTCGTCGAGAAAAAGATCACTACGGGGCTCAACAACGATACCAAGGTGCAGGTGTTGAGCGGGCTAGCTGTTACCGATGAGATCGTCAATGGCGTCGAGGTGGCCGCAAAGGGCGAGAAGTCTTCGGGCGCCGAACGGAGTCCTTTTATGCCCACGCGGCGTCGAAGTAGTAATTCCCGGCCGGCCGGTAACGCTGGCAGCGGCGGCAGTAATGGCGGAGGCGGAAGACCATCCGGCGGAGGAGGCGGAGGACGATGAGCACGCAAAAAATACTCGAGCTGCACGATATCAAACGGGAATTTCGCATGGGTTCGGAGATCGTCAGGGCCCTCAAAGGAGTTTCCTTTGACGTCAGCGCGGGCGAGTTCCTGACGATCATGGGTAGCAGTGGTTCAGGTAAGACCACGTTGCTCAACACCCTGGGATGTCTCGACAAGCCTTCGGAAGGGACCTATCTGCTGGATGGCGTCGATGTCCGAAAGCTGGGGCGCAACGACCTCGCAAAGCTGCGAAATCATAAGATCGGCTTTGTGTTCCAGGCCTATAATCTATTACCCCGGACTTCGGCGCTGGAGAATGTGGAGCTGCCGCTGCTTTATAACCCCAGCATGAGCGCCAAAGAGCGTAAGGAGCGCGCGATAAAAGCGCTCGAAGCGGTTAACTTAGGGGACAGGCTGGATCATACGCCGAGCCAGCTATCGGGCGGACAGCAGCAGCGTGTGGCCATTGCGCGGGCGCTGGTCAACGAGCCCGTGATGATCCTGGCAGATGAGGCCACGGGCAACCTGGATTCCCGCAGTTCGTATAGTATCATGGCCCTCATCCAGGAGCTCAACGCACAGGGCCGGACGATAGTCTTCGTGACGCACGAACCGGATATCGCCGCCTTTAGCAGCCGGACGATCATGCTCAAGGATGGCAGGGTGATCAAGGATAGCCTCAACGAGAACAAGAAATCCGCGCGTGAGGTGCTGGCCTCGCTGCCTTCGAGTGATGACTACGCACCGGCCACGCCGGCGCCGGACGACAAAACTGACGACCACCATTAAAGCAGTTACCATGAGCCTGTTCAATCTTCTCCGGATCGCGTTAAAGGCACTGCAGCGCAACAAGCTTCGGGCCTTTCTCACCATGCTGGGTATCATCATCGGCGTGGGAGCCGTGATCGCCATGGTGGCGATCGGCCAGGGATCGAAGCAAAGCATCCAGAGCGCCCTCAGCGGCATGGGATCGAATATGATCATCATCCGGCCTAACAGCAATATCTCCGCGGGCGCACGGCTCGATGCCACCAGCGTGCAGACGCTGACGCTCGAAGATGTCAAGGCCTTGCAAAAGGAAGCGCCCGATCTCAGCGCCGTGACGCCTATGGCCAGTGCAAAGGGACAGGCTATCTATGGGAATAACAACTGGCCTACGACCATTCAGGGTGTCGACCCCGATTATCTTTCCGTGATCCGCCAGTGGGCATTGCAGGACGGCATCCCGTTTACCGATCGGGATGTCCAGATCCAGGCCAAGGTCTGCCTGTTGGGCCAAACGGTGATCAGCAACCTTTTCCCCAACGGTGAGTCGCCCATAGGTAAATATATTCGTTTCGGCAATGTGCCGCTGCTGGTGATCGGCACGTTGACGACCAAAGGGGAAAGCGCATTCGGACAGGATCAGGACGATGTCATCATCGCTCCTTTTACCACGGTACAGCGGCGTATCCTTGCACAGGCCAACTCTACGATCTTCGTGCAGAACATCTATGCATCGGCCGTGAGCGAGAACGCCACAACCGCCGCTTCGGATGAGATCTCCAACATCCTGCGGACGACGCACCGGCTAAAGCCCACGGATGAAGACGACTTCGCCGTACGGACCATGCAGGAGCTCATCAATACCTTTTCATCGACTAGTCAGCTCCTCACGATCCTGCTAGCCGTGATTGCCGGCATCTCCCTGCTGGTGGGTGGCATCGGCATCATGAACATCATGTATGTCTCGGTGACGGAACGTACGCGCGAGATCGGCTTGCGCATGTCCATCGGCGCGCGCGGTGTCGACATCCTGTTGCAATTCCTCACCGAAGCGATCCTGATCAGCATCACCGGCGGGGTCATCGGCGTGGTGCTGGGCATCACCTCTGCCCGGCTGGTCACCCTCTTCCTCAACTGGCCCACCCTCGTCACCGAGTCGTCTATTGTGTTGTCTTTTTTGGTGTGCGCGATCACCGGCGTCTTCTTTGGCTATTATCCCGCGCAAAAAGCCTCGCGGCTCGATCCCATCGAGGCATTGCGGTATGAGTAAGCGATCTGCGTGCTCGCTCTAATCTTATGTTAAACCTTGTTCGGTCGCTGGCGGCGCAGGCTGGAAATTTGCATATTTGGTTATCCCTCAACTGTCTTCTTATGAATGCAACTAACCGGTGGCTGTTCTGTTGTTTGCTGGTCCCGGCGACGGCCCTGGCGCAGCAGCCGGCGCCGCAACGGGCCGGACAGTCGTCGCAGCCTCCGGCGCATCTCTCGGGCAGGATCAGGCTGAAAAGCTCTGGCGAGATCCTTGCCGGCGTTACGGTGAGCAATCGCGCGCTCGGTCAACACAATATCTCCGATCTGGGTGGCAATTACCGCATCGTCGCGCGTCCTGGCGATACACTTATCATTACCTCCGCTGGGTATCTCAATGATACGTTGCCGGTGAACCGGGGCATGCTCGATTCGGAGTATACCGTGTATCTGCATGAGAAGGTCGTCGCCCTTCCCGCCGTTAAAGTCACGGAGAACAGCAGCTATCAATTCGATTCCCTGCAACGTCATGAAGACTATGCATGGTTGCTGGACAAGAAGCATCCGGTAAAACTCTGGAATGAGAAGAGGCCCGGCGATGGTCCCGGGCTTAGCTTCAGCCCCATCGGCTATTTCTCGAAAGGCGAGGTCGGCAAACGCCGGCTAAAGAAGCGGCTGAAGCAGGAAGAAGAAGACTACTATATCGACTACAGATTCCCCCGCGCGCGGGTGTCGATGCTCACCGGTCTCCGCGGCGACTCGCTCGACATGTTCATGATCCGCTTTCGGCCGACATACCGGTGGTGCCGTTCGGCCAATACGATGGATATTCTCTTATACATCAATGATAAGCTGGTGTTGTTCCGCAAGGGCTCGTCAAATCGGGGGTTTGGGGATGCTATCTTTGTAAAGATCACATAGACTTTAACTCCGCCTCCTCCGCGTTGAGAGCCCTACCTGCAGGCCGATAAAATTGTCATCGCATCTTTTGCCGAAATCCATTTCTTCCACCGGGACCTCTGCGAGGGCCTTATCAAGGTGTTTAAATCGTCTACAGTGGTATGGCAAAAACGGAATCCAGAGACGGTAATTTTGGCTGCAAGGGCGGAGTCCACGGCAACCTTGTGGTTCCTTGAGGGGCTGGTTCACCCCGGCATCATGCGCGTGTATAGGTCATAGTTCTCCTTGTCGAAACAGACAAAGATTACCTGTTCGACTTCGGTGTGATTGGCCAGGAAGTCGCGGACAGTGTGCACCGCGATGCCAGCAGCTTTTTCTTTCGGGAAATGGTATATGCCGGTGCTTATATTGGGAAAGGCGAGCGATCTTATTCCGTTCTCCACAGCCAGCCGGAGCGAGTTCCGGTAGGCGGAGGCGAGCAGCTCTTCCTCCCCTTTGTGACCGCCATTCCACACCGGTCCTACGGTATGGATAACATATTTGGCCGGCAGGTTACCACCGGTGGTGATCACGGCCTCGCCGACAGCGCAGCTGCCTTGTTTGGTGCGGATCGCACGGCAAGCCTCCAGGATCGCAGGACCACCGGCGCGATGGATATCGCCGTCCACACCGCCACCGCCGAGCAGCGAGGTGTTGGCAGCATTGACGATGGCATCGACGGGCTGTTTCGTGATGTCGCCTTGGATGACCTGGATGCGGGATGCTGCACTCATACGATCAGCAATTTAAGCATTTGGAGGACGCAAATTGCGACCTCCAAATGCCAAGACCGACACTTTCCCTGGAAACCATTATTTTTAGCCCCGCCGGGGCCGACAAGGCCGCAAAGGCCGGACTCCTCTCATATGCCCCTCCAACCAGGAAAACGTAAGCTCATCACGACCAAAACTGTCAATGGCCTGCTGATCCTCTCCGGAATCTATGTGCTGCTGCCATTCCTCTACATCACCCGGTACGACCACCCCAGCGCGGACGATTATGGATTCGCCATTTGGTTCTCACAAAATGGTTTTATACACATGTTCAAGCAGCAATACTTCCATTGGGGCGGAAGATACATGCTCCCCATTGTCTACAACTTCAACCCCACCGAGATACATTCGCCCGTGCCCTACCGGCTTTTTGCGGAAGGCGTCATCCTGCTTTTCGTGGCCGTCGTAGTACTCACGGTGAGAAGCATCTTCAAAGAATACCTCAGCCGCCGCCAGGCGCTCGGGCTTAGCGCCCTGTTCATCGGACTCTATTTCGCGAAGGCCCCCAGTACGGCGGAGGCCTTCTACTGGTTCTCGAGCTCTGCCATCTACCAACTCCCGAATATTTTCTTCCTGCTGTTGCTCGCGGTCATCGTCAGCATCCACCGCCAGGCCACCCCGGTGCCGGCACTCGTTGCAGGAAGCGCATTACTGTGCATCCTCATCATAGGCTGCAACGAAGTATCGCTGATCATGACCTGCTTGTTCATCGGCTACCTTGCCGTCATACAGTACATCAACCACAGAAGGCTCACAAGCACGCTTATCGTACTCTGCGCAACCTGCCTGATCTTTGCCACCATAGAGATTGCAGCCCCCGGCAACTTTGCCAGAATGAGCCTGGACCGGCGAAGCTTCGATTCGGTCCTTTGGACGATCACCGGATCGCTCTCCACCACCGCCATCTATGGCAGCCAATGGATAGGTCCGCTGCTGGCGGCATCCGTGCTGTATATCCCGCTTTTCGGGCTGCCACTGGCCCGAAAAAAAACATCCCGGCAACCAGCGGATCAACCAGCGGTTCAGCGGAAGGAGGCTCGGCAATTAGCTGCCCGGGGTCCTCTTGGTGACTCCCCCCGCGGTTTTCCTGGTTCCTCGCAGGCTCGCTGGCTTTTGCGGTAATATTTGTAATGTGGATGACGCGAGGAAGCTCGCTGGGAAGGATACTGGACGTCGTCTATCTTTTTGTCATAGCGGGATATTTTTTCCTGTTGCAGCTGCTGTTGAACAAATATCTTCTCCGACTGGAATTCATCGACCGCCGCCGAACCGGCTTTGCAGTCCTGGGGCTGGGTTTGTTTGCCGCAACCCTGCTGAACCTCGACAACAATGTTTCGACCGCCTATGTCGACCTCCTTTCGGGCAAAGCCAGGGCATTTGACGAGGCGCTCGCCGACCGCGACGCAAAAGTGAGCGCCTGCAAGAGCGACACCTGTAACGTTCCGGCGTTAGCGGACGTCCCGGCGACCATTTTTTTCACCGATATCCGCCCCCTGAGCGACCGCTCAGGGTTGTGGATCAACCTGCATTACAGCAATTACTGGCATGCCGGACTCGTGATACCCGACGCCGCCCCTCCACTGCCGGCATCCAACCTGGAAACCCTCAAAAATCTGGGAAAATCCATGCGTAGCCGCATAGTAAAAAAATGAGTTAACTTTACAACCATGAACAGAAAAGAAGAGACCCTTAAAGACGTGGTGATAAAGTTCGCCGGGGACTCCGGCGACGGGATGCAACTGACCGGTAGTCAGTTCACCAACAATACAGCCCTCATGGGCATAGACCTGGCCACCTTCCCCGATTTCCCCGCCGAGATCAGGGCGCCGCAAGGCACGCTGCCGGGCGTCAGCGGCTATCAGCTCCGCTTTTCCAGCGATCAGGTCTTCACCCCGGGCGACGAATGCGATGTGCTGGTAGCCATGAATGCCGCCGCCTTGAAAGCCAATCTCAAAAACCTCAAAAAAGGCGGCAAGATCATCGTCAATACGGAAGGGTTCGATACCAAGAACCTCCGTCTCGCCAACTACCCCGAAGGGGTCCACCCGTTGGAAGACCATTCCCTAGACAACTATACGGTCTTCCCCATGGACGTCACCAAAATGACCCGGGAAGCCCTCAAGGATATCACCCTCGGCACCAAGGAGAAGGACCGCGCCAAGAATATGTTCGTCCTCGGGTTCCTTTATTGGATGTACAACCGGGACATGGACAGCACGATAAAATTCCTCACGGATAAATTCGGTAAAAAACCCGAGATCCTTCAAAGCAATATCAAGGTGCTGCAGGCCGGCTACCATTTTGGCGACACCACCGAAACGTTCACCACCACCTATAAAGTGGAGAAGGCCAGGATGGAACCGGGTGTATACCGCTCCATCATGGGTAACCAGGCCCTGGCCTATGGGCTCGTCGCGGCCTCGCAGAAAAGCGGGCTGCCGCTCTTCCTGGGCTCCTATCCCATCACCCCCGCCAGCGATATCCTCCACGAACTCAGCAAACAGAAGGCTTTTGGAGTACGTACCTTTCAGGCCGAAGACGAGATAGCCGGCATCACCTCTGCGATCGGCGCCGCCTACGGCGGCTCGCTGGGCGTCACCACCACCTCGGGCCCCGGCATGGCGCTCAAAGCGGAAGCCATGGGTCTCGCCGTAATGCTCGAGATCCCGCTGATCATCTGCGACATCCAACGCGGCGGCCCCTCCACCGGCCTGCCCACGAAAACGGAACAGAGCGACCTCCTTCAGGCCTATTATGGCCGTAACGGGGAATGTCCCATGCCCGTAGTCTCCGCCTCCACACCCAGCGATTGCTTCGACGCGGTATATGAAGCCGTGCGCATCGCCGTCCAGCATATGACACCGGTGATCTTCCTCAGCGACGGCTATATCGCCAATGGCGCCGAACCATGGAAGTTCCCCAAAAGCGCCGACCTCCAGCCCATCGAAGTGCGGTTCAAAACGGAACTCGGCGACAGCGAGGATAAATTCCAGCCCTACCTCCGCGACGAAAAACTCGTTCGCCCCTGGGCCATTCCCGGCACCCCCGGGCTGGAACACCGCATCGGCGGCCTGGAAAAACAAAATGTCACCGGCAACGTGAGCTACGACCCGGAAAACCATCAGCTGATGATCAAGATCCGCGAAGAAAAGGTCGCCCGCATCGCCGACCATATCCCCGCACAAAGACTCGACAGCGGTCCCGAAAAGGGCGATCTGCTCGTTCTGGGCTGGGGTAGTACCTATGGCTCCATCAAAAGCGCCGTCGCCGAACTGCAACAGCAAGGTTATACCGTGTCACACGCGCACCTCCGTCATCTTCGCCCCTTCCCCGCCAACCTGGGCGAGTTGATGCGCAATTTCAAGCAGGTGCTGATACCGGAGATCAATAACGGTCAGCTCATAAAGATCATCCGCGACCAGTTCTTCATCGACGCCAAAGGATATCACAAGATCATGGGCGTACCCATCACCAAGACGGAGCTGGTACTGAAGATAAGAGAGCTGTTAGGGGGAATGAATTAGACTGGCACTCGGGTCGTCGGGTTACTGCCGCCTACACCAAAGGATTTATGCCTACCTCCTGCTTCGGCGCCAGCCGGGCGCTCGGGTCGCGGGCAAAAAATCGCCCCGGCGCCCGTCTATCCAATGATGGGCCTTCGGCCAGCCGGCCACCGGCCGGCTTTGGTCGCCATATGCAGGGGTTCGCTGATCCTGGTGAGGTCCGTGGCCACCTTCCCGATAAAATTAAACTGATCTACGATGGGCTTGAACTCGCTCAGCCGCCGGCGCGCCTCGCTGTCGGCAGGAACACCACCATCCATCTCCGCCTTGCGCCGCTCCATGAGGACGTTGACCCTTTCGTTGAGAAGCCGCAGCGCCTCTTTATTTACCGGCGTCCGCGACAGCGGCGGCTGGTCGGACAGCAGTGCCACCGTTTGCTCGAGTCGGAAGCTAATGTCATCGATCACGGGCTCATAGGCGGGGTCGGCATAACGAGCCGCAAAGGGGTCCACATAATAAGCCAGGGTCGCGATATGCGACGTAAGCATATGATTGGAGACTACAAACTGATGCATTTCGGTGATACTCTTCTGCTGGCTGCGCGGCTCGGACAGCATACGCGACAAGGCATCGGAGAGATTGGCGAGGGCCACGAAAGCCTTTTTCCGCGACAGCTTGTATTGCTGCACCGTCACCTGCCGCCCCACAAAGGCCGACGCTACATCCCGGAAGTAATTGATATTCGCCTGCAAGGCGCCCGTCATAAAATCCGTGATCCGCTCGTGCTCCCATGCAGGGATGATCAGCAAATTGGCAAGAAAAGCGATCCCCGACCCGATCACCGTGTCGGTCACCCGGTCCGCAAGGATGATGCGGAAATTGGTAGGATAGAGCAGGTGGAATAAGAGCAACACATACGGCGTCGTGAAGATCACGGCGATAAGATAATTGGTGCGGATAAAGACATACGTTCCTATCATGAACACGATCATCAGCACGAACAGCACCCTGTCATCCCTGATAAAATACAACAGGATCAACCCGGCCAACGCCCCGCATAACGTGCCCGTCAACCGCTCGAAATTGCGGCGTTTGGAGAGGCTATAGGCCGGTTTGAGGATCACCACAACCGTGAGCAGGATCCAATATTCATGATGACCGTAAGGAAGCATGCTGGCGATGATGTAGCCTACGATGGTGGCAATGCTGACGCGAAACGAATGCCGGAAGATATTTGCCTTAAAGGATAAGTTGTCGAAGACGATCTTACGGTCTACCTCCGTGTGCGCGACAAATTCGTCGACATCGATCTCCGCGTTGAGCTTTTTATCGAGCGTTCGGTCATAAGTCGTATAGCCGTGCAAGGTATGCAGCCGGTCGGCGAGATCCTCGATGCTGTCCAGGATATTGCTCAACCCGAGGTACGCCTCCACAGCGCCCGGATGCTCCGCTCTGAATCTGTTGAGATCGAAGTGCGCCTGGCGAATGCGGGCAAATACCCCGGGGTCCTCCACGGAGGCCTTGCCGCTCATGATGGCGATACCGACATCATCCAGCTCGGCGGCCAGGTCGAGGATCAGCTTGCGGCATTCCAGCATCAGCTCGCTGTTGTCGAATGACTGATGCAGCATCCGGTAATCCTGTTGCGAGGTCATGATCCGTTCGAACAGGTCGATGATGTCCAGGAAGATCATCATGAGCACCCGTCCCACATGAGTGCTCTCCTTGACGATATTCCGGCTCTTGAACAACAACTCGCGGACCAGGTCCTGTTTCGCATGGATGTCGACCTGGCTCTCCAGCAACTGCCGGTAGGCCTTGTCGTATTCGACATCGGGAGAATAGAAGTCCGCCTTGATGCGCAGATAGCCCGCCGTAGCCTGGACGCAGTCCCCAAGCGCCTGTTGCACCAGCTTGTACGGCCTGAAACTATACAACAAAAGGCTCAGCACGGTATACCAAACGCCGCCAGCCAGCACATAGGCCGCATTGATGAGACTTTCGAGCGGAGTATGCTGCCGGTCGATGTTCAGCACCATCACCAGCAGGGCATTGAGGCCGATGGAAGTGGCCCTTGCGCCGTAAACACCCATAAAGGAGAATAGAAAACAGAATACAAAGACCAGCGTTCCGGTGAGCCACACCGACCACGAGGCAAGCTGAATAAACAACGTCACTAAAAAAATAATTAGTACGCAAGCTATCATCCCATTACGTCGATGATGTATCGGCCCCGGAGCATCCGTGTTGCCGACGCACATGGCGCCGATGGAAAGCATGATACCGGCTCCCAGGTTATGGAACAGGCTTAGCAGGATAGCGGGGAGGGTGATGCCTATAGTGATACGGATAGCGCCGTTGAAATAGTGGCTATTAATAAAACTCTTATACTGTTTGATATAATCCATCGGGTTCTCAAAATATTTTGCTTTGGCTTTGGGCCTTCAAAAAAAATTTCCTTTCCTTCGTAGAACCATTAACCGCCTATCACGCATGAGAATAACAGCTTTATGTTTCTTCATTCTATTGTCCTATGCAAGATCGAAAGCGCAGGATATTATAGGATTAGCCCAGGACGACCAGGGTAAACCATTAGCTGGAGCTTCGATTGCTTTAAAAAACAATAAGGATTCCTCAGTAGTAAAACTAAGCATTTCAAATTCAACCGGCAGGTACTCCTTTACCGCCATCGACCCCGGCAGCTATTTCGTCACCGTCTCTCATATCGGTTATACGTCACAAAGTTCGGCCAATTTTGAAACACGGGCCGGCGGAAATGTGCAGCTCCCGGCCATCATGCTGGTCCGGGTCGCGCGGGAACTTCAACAGACCGTAGTCGCCGCGCAAAAACCGTTGGTAGAGGTCAGGACCGATAAGCTGATCCTCCATGTGGAAGGCAATATCGATGCCGTGGGTTCGGATGCGCTGGAGCTGCTGAAGAAGTCCCCCGGGGTCACCGCGGATAAGGATAATAATCTGAGTCTCAACGGCAAGAACGGCGTACAGGTCTATGTGGATGGACGGCCCACGTATATCGCCGGGGCTACCCTTGCCGACTACCTGAAGACGTTGCAGTCATCCTCCATCGCTTCTATCGAGATCATCGCCAACCCTGGCGCCAAATACGAGGCGGCGGGCTCGGCCGGCATTATCAATATCCGGCTCAAAAAGAATACGGCCTTCGGGAACAATATGTCCGTAAGCGCGGGTTACAATGCCGGCATCTACAGCAAGTACAACGCGGGCGTGAGCTTCAACCACCGGGACGCCCATTTCAATATCTATGGCGACTACTCGTTCAATCAGGGGCAGTACGAGGTCTATGCCACCATGCACCGAACGCAATTGGATACGTCCTTTCTGCAACACAGCAATTTTCTGTCCACCCCGAACACGCATACCTACAAGGTGGGAGCAGACTGGTTTCTGTCGAAAAAAAGCACCCTGGGTCTGCTGGTCAGCGGATCATCGGCCGTGGAAACCCTGGCGACAACAAGCGCTACGCCGATAGTATACATCCCCACCAATGAGACCAGCCGGATACTGCAGGCCAATAACCACACCGTCACCTCCAGCGACAACGTCAGCACCGATCTGAACTATCGCCGTGCGGACAGCAGCGGCCACGAGCTCGATATCGATGCGGATTACAGCCTCTACCATCTGCGCAGCAACCAGCTTCAGCCCAACAACTATTTCGATTCCACGGAAAAGACGCTGCTATACAGCAACGACTACAATATCGTTTCGCCCACCAATATCCATATCTATAGTCTCAAGGTGGATTATGAGGCGAACTTTCTCAAAGGCCGTTTGGGTTATGGCGGCAAGAGCTCTTATGTCACCACGACCAACGACTTCCAGGAATACGACGTCGCCGGTTCCCAGCGGGTGATGGACAGCCTCAGCAGCAATAATTTCGATTACAAGGAGAACATCAACGCCCTTTATGTGACCTATAACCGGACGATCCCCGGCTGGACCTTCCAGGGCGGGCTTCGCGCCGAGAACACCAATGACAAGGGCACGTCTACAGGCTGGAAGCCCCAGGCAGCCGATCTCAGTACCTATGACTCGTCTTTCACCCGGCATTATACCGATCTCTTCCCCAGCGCGGGCGTCACGTACAACAAGAACCCCGAGAAGCAATGGACGCTGAGTTATAGCCGGCGGATCGACCGTCCTGCCTACCAGGACCTCAATCCCTTCGAGTTCAAGCTGGACGACTATACCTTCTCGCAGGGGAATACGCTGCTCCGGCCGCAGTACACGAACACCGTAGGTCTAACGTTCATGTATAAATATAAGCTCACCGCCACCCTGAATTATAGTCATACCAAAGACCTCACCACCACTTTGGTCGATACTGCCCAGGGATCTAAAACAATCGTGCGCCGCGAGAATCTGGCGAATCAGGATGTCGCGAGCCTTAATGTGAGCTATTCCCTCGCCTACAAATGGTATTCGGCGTTTTTTAGCGCCAACACCTATTACTCGCTCAACAAGGCCAGTTTCGGACCTGGCAGGGAGGTGGACGTACATGTCTTTCATACCACGATCTATACCCAGCACAACATCCGTCTGGGGAAAGGCTGGACCGGCATGCTCACCGAATACCTGAGCACGCCGGATATCTGGCAGGCCACCCTCAAGAGCTCCACGATGTGGAACCTGGATGCGGGTCTGCAAAAGACGGTGCTAAACGGTCATGGGAGCTTCAAGGTTACGGTTACGGATATCTTCAAGACGTTGACGTATACGGCGACGAGTAATTTCGCCGGTCAGTACATCCGGGATACGGGGGGCTACGACAGCCGCCAGCTGAAGCTCTATTTTACCTATAGGTTCGGTAATCTTGGGCTCAAAGCCGCGCGCAAGCATACGAATGCGGCAGAGGAGGAAACCCAGCGGGTTGGCAGCCCCAATGGAGCCGGGACGCCGTAAGCGGCTCGTTTTTTGCTATCTTAGCACTCCGCGAACCGGAGGTTCGCCGGCCGAAGGCCCATCATTAGCTATGCAAGTAATCGACGACATCAAAAAACTTTATGCCGATTTTGCCAGGGGCGACAATCCCATCACCGGGATAGAGAAGATCCCCCAAAGCGGCAGCAATCGCAACTATTTTCGTATCCTCACGACGGCGGGTTCCTATATCGCCTGCTTCAATGAGAATGTCCGGGAGAACAAAACCTTTGTACATTACGCCCGGCATTTCAGGTCGAAGGGATGCCCCGTACCCGAGATCTTCGCCATCAACGAGGAATATACGATCTATATCCAGGAAGACTTCGGCGACCAGAGCCTGCTCAAGGAGCTGGAGAAAGAGGGGCACAACGACAAGTTGTATGCCTTCTTCAAACAAAGCCTCGAGGCGCTCGCCAGGCTGCAGATCCTCGGCGACGAGGGACTGGACTATTCCTGGGCCATCACCTCGCGCGAGTTCGGCAAACAGGCTATCCTGAGCGATCTGCTTTATTTCAAATACTATTTCCTCGACACCCTCGAGATTCCCTATGACAAGGAAAAGCTCATCGACGATTTCGAGGCATTGAGCACCTATCTGACGCATGTCGATCACAAATATTTTATGTTCCGGGATTTTCAGAGCCGGAATGTCATGCTGCAGGACCGCCATGTACACTTCATCGACTTTCAGGGCGGCATGAAAGGCGCTTTGCAATACGATGTCGCCTCGCTTCTCTGGCAGGCCAAGGCCGAACTTTCCGACGAATGGAAAGACAGCCTGCTGGAAGATTATATGGACATTGTGGAGTGCATGCTGGATACGACGATCGACCGGGTGCGGTTTGTAAGGCAATACAATGGCTATGTCCTGATCCGGTTATTGCAGGTCCTTGGTGCATATGGGTTTCGCGGTTTGTTCGAGCGGAAGGCGCACTTCCTGATCAGCATCCCGCTGGCTCTGCGCAATTTCAAATGGTTCCTGAGTAACAAGCAGGTAGGGATCGTGCTGCCGGAGTTCGAGCGGCTGCTGCACCTCATGGTGCAGGACCAGGTCATCAATAGGTTCGAGCCGGTACAGGCGGATGAGCATACACCGCTGGTCGTTCATATCAACAGCTTCTCCTACAAAAAAGGGTTGCCCGACGACAAGGGCGGCAACGGCGGCGGTTTTATCTTCGATTGCCGCGGTATCCTCAACCCGGGGCGGATCACCGAATTCAAGACCGCAACGGGTCGCGACAAACCCGTGAAAGACTATCTGGAACAACAGACGCGGATGCCGGAATTCCTCAACAGCGCTTATGATATCGTAGACATCTCGGTGGAAGATTATATCCGCCGCGGGTTCTCGAGCCTCCAGGTGAGCTTTGGCTGTACCGGTGGGCAGCATCGGAGTGTCTATGCGGCAGACGCACTGGCACGCCACTTACGCAACAAATTTCATGTCAGGGTCGACCTGCATCATATCGAACAGGAAGCGAAAAATTGGGTCAACCAGTAACACGATCGTCTATGTATTACCTGGTATATGGGTTGCTCTATCTCCTGTCCCTGCTTCCGCTGTGGTTGTTATACGGGTTGTCCGATTGCATTGCCTTCCTGATGTATGCGGTGATCCGGTACCGGCGGGGTGTGGTGCTTTCGAATCTGGCGATCGCTTTCCCCGAGTGGTCGGATGCGCAACGGCTGCGGACAGCCAAACGGTTCTACCGCAACTTCACCGACAACTTTATCGAGACCATTAAGCTGCTTTCGGCAGGCCCGCGGTTTTTGGAGAAACACCTGGTACTTGACAACCCGGAACTGCTGGACCAATACCATGCTCAGGGGCGAAAGCTGCAAATGCATCTCGGTCATTGCTTTAACTGGGAGATCGCGAACATGGCCATGCCCCCGCGTACAAATTATAGCTTCCTCGTCGCCTATATGCCGGTAGAAAACAAGATCTTCGAGCGGCTGTTCAAACATTTGCGGAGCCGCACAGGCTCGGTGCTGTTGCCGGCGACGCGGATGAACAAGGCTATCATCTCCCATAGACACGAGCAGTATATGCTCGTCCTCGTCGCCGACCAGTCGCCCAGCGGTACGGAGAACGCTTATTGGCTCAACTTCTTCGACCGGCCCACCGCCTTTATCCGCGGGCCGGAGCGTGGAGCCCGCATCGCCGATATCCCCGCCGTCTTTGTCCGGATCTACAAACCGCGTCGCGGCTACTATCGCGCGGAGTTCATCACCATCGCCGACCATCCGCGCGAGCTGCCGGAGGGAGAGCTTACCCGCCGGTTTGCACGGCTGCTGGAAGACGCCATTCGCAAACAGCCGGACTGCTGGTTATGGAGTCACAAGCGCTTCAAATTTACCTGGACAGCGTCGCCCTCGTCTTTGTGGGTCGACAACACCCCTCCCCGGGGTCTATAGTCAACTAAATATTTCCACTCATCTATGACGTATCAGGAAATTATAATAAATTTACTACAACCGGTCGGGCCTCGGCCGTCGTACATATTCCTCGATTAACACTTCTTTGATCTTTACCCCCCCTTTCCGTCCCTGGTTGTCCTGGTCAGGTGGTCTGATTAGTAGCGAACCCGACACCACCTAAACCCAAACGACTCTCAAGATGTTGACAACTGCTAAACCAGGCGTAGTGCTCGTGGATGATCACGTGCTACTCCGCAGCGGACTCGCCAGCCTGATACGAGGTTTCGGCGAGTACGAAGTACTATTTGAAGCCTGTAGTGGGAAAGACCTCATCAGGCAATTGAAAGAATTCCCCCGTCCTGACATTATCCTCCTGGACATCAACATGCCGGACATGGATGGTTTTGAAACCGCCTGCTGGCTCAGGCGGCATTGTCCCGAGATCAAGGTGCTGGCATTGTCCATGTACGATACGGACAGCTCCGTGGTGCGCATGTTGAAGAACGGCGCAAAAGGCTATATTCTCAAGGATATAGAAGCCGCCGAGCTCCGGGCCGCGCTGGACTCCATTGTGGAGAAGGGGTATTATTACACGGACAATGTCACGGGCAAGCTGATCCACATGATCACCGGGCTCGACGAGCCCAGGATGCGTGTACGGCTCCTGACGCTCAGCGAGCGTGAGGTAGAATTCATGAAGCTCGTGTGTACGGAATGGACCTACAAGGAGATCGCGGACCGGATGTCGCTGAGTCCGCGGACGATCGATGGCTACCGGGATGCCCTATTCGAAAAGCTAGATGTCAAGACCCGGGTAGGCCTGGCCATGTATGCGGTGAAGAATGGGATCGTACGTATTGACTAGTTCAACACGCTTTTCTCCTTTATTATTTCGATGCCTTTTTGATCTTTGATCTTACCCCAGCCACCGGTGACATTGCGCAGGTTGTGGATACCCTGGCGTTTGAGCAGGGATGCCGCGATGATGCTACGATAACCGCCGCCGCAGTGGACATAGAGGTTATGCCTTTCTTCGAACTGGGCCATGCTGCCCGGGTCGGTGAGTTCCTGCAGGGGAATGTTGACTGCGCCTTTAACGTGCCCATCCGCAAATTCCGTTTCGCGGCGAACATCGACGACTACGAGGTTCTCGTCGAAGGGGATGTCCATCGCCAGCTCGTCCGGCTCCACGTCGATGATCATATCGATGGTTTCGCCGGCCTGCTGCCAGGCTTCGAAGCCACCCTGCAGATAACCTTTGACCTTGTCGAAGCCCACACGGGCGAGACGGACGACACTTTCCTTTTCTTCGCCGGGAGCGGTGACGAGCACTATGGGCTTGGAGAAAGGCAGGATGCTGCCGGCCCACTCGGCGAAGCGGCCGTCGAGACCGATGCTGATCGAGCCGGGGACGAAGCCTGCAACAAAAAGATCACTACGCCGGGTGTCGAGCAGTACGGCGTCCTCGTCGATCCACTTTTTGAAGGCGGAGATGTCGAGGGGCTGCAGGCCGGTCTCCAGGACAGCGTCGAGACTCTCGTAGCCTTCTTTATTGATCCGCGCGTTGACGGAGAAATAGTCCGGCGGAGCAAGAAGACCATCCGTTACGGCTTTGATGAACGCTTCCCTGGACTGCTCTTTGAGTGCATAATTCGTTTCTTTCTCTTCTATGAGGGTGCTATAGGTGCTGGGACCCAGGTTCTTGCCGCAGCTGCTGCCGGGACCGTGCGCCGGATAGATTACGAGATCATCCGGTAGCGGCATGATCTTCGCGCGAAGGGAGTCGTAAAGCATGCCCGCCAGCTCTTCACGGCTAAGATTGCCGCTGCTGAGATCGGGGCGGCCGACGTCGCCCACGAACAGGGTGTCGCCGGTGAAGAGGGCGTAGGGCTTCCCTTCCGCCCCCCGGACGAGGTAGCAGGAAGACTCTACCGTATGGCCCGGGGTATGCAGCACTTCGATGGTGCTGTCGCCGAGTTGAAAGCGCTCGCCGTCTTTAGCCAAATGGATGGGGAAGTTCGTCTCCGTACGCGGGCCATAGATAATGGGAGCGCCGGTGGCTTTTGCCAGGTCCAGGTGGCCGCTGACAAAGTCGGCATGGAAATGGGTCTCGAAGATGAATTTGATCTTGGCCTTGCGTTCCTCCGCAAGCTTTAGATAGACTTCGATGTCGCGCAGGGGGTCGATGATAGCCGCTTCCCCATCGCTATCGATATAATATGCCGCCTCGCTGAGACAGCCCGTATATAATTGTCGGATGAACATTGCCTTGCTTTTTACCGTTAATGATTGTCCTCGCGGACCAGCCACCCTTGGCGGCTTGGGGTCGCCCGCTGAACGGCGGGTGCGGCCAAAGGCAAAGTTCGGATTAATCTATCAATTCGTCAACACACTTCATGATCTCGCTGAGACGGTCGTGGTTGATGATATAATAGATAAACTTTCCGTCGCGCTGGGTCTTTACGATACCCGCACGGCGCAGGATAGCAAGGTGTTGTGAAGCAACAGATTGTTCCAGGCGGAGGTGGACATAGATCTCGGTGACGGTGAGTTTTTTGTTCTCATCCAGCAGGCGGATGATCTGTTGACGCAATTTGTGATTCAGTGCTCTTAAAATCAGGGCTCCTTTCTTTAGATTCAAAAAATCGACTTTGACAGGGGCGCCATCGGAGCCTTCTGCGTTTACTACCATCCAATAGCTATTATTGTTCATCGTTAAGCTCATGAGCGATTACCGTTTTAAGGATTTCAAGAAGATACGTGACATACGACAGGTACGGGCAAATTTATGATCAACTCTTTGAATAAAAATGGCTAAATCTTCCTATATGATGATATAGTCATTTTCTTGTATGAGTGTAGAATTCTTTGGTATAAGCGGGCTCACTGTACGCCAGACCGGTGAATTCACCCCGCAAATATCGTAAAAAAGCCATAATCCCCAGATACCCGGCATGATAGTTGACCACTGTGAAATGCGCGCTGGGCGCTGTGATTAGAGGTTTACACTTATCGGCCCCCTCGCCAAAGAACGAAACTTTATTGTCTGCAAGCCAGGAAGCGAACGAATCCTGATCGATCACCACTGCGGTTGACGGAAGGAGCGGTGTCATGTCATGACCGTAAAGTGCGGTAAATACCTCCATACGTCGGGCGTCGATCATCGGGCACAGCAGATGCTTTTCCGGGGTTTGATCTTTGGCCGCGAAGGCCATTACTTTAAGGGTATCTTCCGCAATGAGCGGGATGTTCAAAGCATAGCAAAACCCTTTGGCAGCGGCCATTCCAACGCGCAGACCCGTATAGGATCCCGGGCCCGCGGTCACGGCTATCGCCTGCAGTTCGCGCATGTGATGACCGGTGGTTCGCATGATCTCCTCCACGGCCTGGTGCAGCCATGCCGCATGTTCTTTTTGTACGGTGTTTTCAAGGATGGACAAGGCCACCCCGTCCTTTGACAATGCGATGCCGGCTTTTGCCATCGCGGTGTCGATACTTAAAATTAGCGCCATCGCCAAGAAGTTTTTACATTACAATTTTTAATCACATTTTAATGGCCGCGGCTAGGCCCAAACGGTCCCGGACGCCTTTTGCGGCCTTCAGCCAGCCTTTCTCCCAGACCCGCAGCCTCCAGCAGCAAGCCGGCGGGGGTGTAGCGTTCGTCGGTTTTGCTCAATGCCAGGAGCAATCGGGTGACCTCCCCGAGGCCGATGCGTTCCCCCCATTCGAAAGGACCAAACGGGTAGTTGGTCCCGAGCCGCATAGCAGTGTCGATCTCCTCTTTGGTGCTCACCTTTTCTTCCCAGGTATACCAGGCTTCGTTTATAATGCCGGCGACGACGCGGGCGCTGATCATGCCGGGGACATCCGGGGCGGCCAGATAGCGGCAATCCAGTTGTTGGTATAAGGCCCCGACGCGGTCGGCCATGGCTGTTGCATACGCGGTGCCGGCCGGATTACCGGCGGCGGTCTCAGTCGCGATGCCGGGAATCACCAGCTCGTGTAGCCGCAAGGTCGCGAAACCGGGCCAGGCATTGATGCGGACGAAGGGGCGGCCGATCTCCAGTATTGTCGGTGTCACGGCATTTACAAATACCAGGTTGGGCAGCAGCTCACCGAGCATTTCTATCCGGCGGGTATCGGCCACAAAATCCAGGTCGACATAGGCTGCGATGTCCGGTTCAGCCTGCGCGGGTACGGTAGCCATCCACCTGACTTCTGCGCCGGGAAAAAGCGCGGAAAGGTCTTCTTCGGGATGGTTTTCCGTAATGGCGGCGATGGTCATATGGGCGCAAAGATAGTCATAAGATGGATCGGCGGCGAGGGCTAGATTTGGCAAGGAACCCGAAGCCGCCGACGGGCAGACCGGAGGTCTGCCGGCCGAAGGCCAATCATCAGACGGATCGGCGGCAAGGGCTAGATTTGGCAAGGAGCCCGAAGCCGCCGATATTTACCGAATGGAAACCATCAACACCCCCAATGCCCCGGCCCCCATAGGGCCCTATAGCCAGGCTGTCAAGACCGGCAATCTCCTGTTCATCTCCGGTCAGATCCCTATCGACCCCGCCACGGGCGGTATCACCGCCGCGGACATCATCGCCGAGACGCATCAGGTCATGCACAACCTGCGGGCGATCCTCACGGAAGCCGGCGGAGGTTTCGAGCACGTGGTCAAGACGACGATCCTGCTTAGCGACATGTCCCTCTTCGCCGAGGTCAATACGGTCTATGGGAAATACTTCACCGGGAACTTTCCCGCGCGTGAAACCTTTGCTGTCAAGGGGCTGCCTAAGAACGCGAATGTAGAGATCAGCATGATAGCGGCTTTGTAGGGCGTGGTCATGCACGCGAGCTGAACCAGCCGCCTGAGCCCCGCGACCCTAACGAGCCGCTTGAGCAGCGCGATCTGGAAGCCACGCGGCCTGCGCCGGCCTTATTTTTTCAGCACGCCCAATTCCTTTCCAACTTTTACAAACGCGGCGATGGCCTTGTCCAGGTGTTGCCGTTCGTGTGCGGCGCTGAGCTGAACGCGGATACGCGCCTGTCCTTTGGCAACCACGGGAAAGAAGAAGCCGATGACGTAGATCTCTTCTTCCAGCAGGCGGGCAGCGAAATTCTGCGCGACGACGGCATCATACAACATAATGGGGACAATGGGATGCACGCCGGGCTTGATGTCGAAGCCGGCATCCGTCATTTTCGACCGGAAATATTTCGTGTTGGCCTCGAGCTTATCGCGCAGCGCGGTGGTCTCGCTCAGCATGTCGAGTACCGCGATGGAGGCGCCGGTGATCGCCGGAGCGAGGGTGTTGGAGAACAAATACGGGCGGCTACGCTGACGCAGCATCTCGATGATCTCTTTCTTCCCGCTGGTGAAGCCGCCGCTGGCGCCGCCGAGGGCTTTGCCCAGGGTGCCGGTGATAAGATCGATCCGGCCCATGACCCCGCAATGTTCGTGCGTACCACGGCCCGTTTTTCCCAGGAAGCCGGAGGAATGCGATTCGTCGATCATGACGATGGCGTCGTATTTATCCGCGAGATCGCAGATCTTGTCGAGCTGGGCGATGGTGCCGTCCATGCTGAACGAGCCATCAGTGACGATGATCCGGCTGCGGGCATCCTGTGCGGCCTTGAGCTGTTCCTCCAGATCGGCCATCGTGTTGTGCTTATACCGAAGCCGGCGGGCCTTGCAAAGCCGGACGCCGTCGATGATGGACGCGTGATTGAGCTCGTCCGAGATAATGGCGTCCTGTTCGCCGAACAGCGGTTCGAAGACGCCACCGTTCGCGTCGAAAGCAGCGGCATAGAGGATAGAGTCTTCTGTGCCGAGGAAGGTAGCGATCTTCTGTTCCAGCTCGCGATGGATATCCTGCGTACCGCAGATAAAGCGGACACTGCTCATACCATACCCCCGGCGATCGATGGTCTTATGAGCCGCCTCGATGACTTTGGGATGTGACGACAACCCGAGATAGTTGTTAGCGCAGAAATTCAAAACCTTTTTGCCGTTGACCGTGATCTCGGCGCCCTGGGGGCTGGCAATGATCCTTTCGGTCTTGAATAAGCCGGCGGCTTTGATCTCGTCCAGCTCGGTGGCAATGCGTTTCACAAAGGAGGCGTTCATGGCGATGATTTTTTTAAGAGACCAAAGGTAAGTAGTTGACCCATCATCTGTTAGATGGCACCCATTTTTTTGTCCAGCTGTAACAAATTTATGTGTAATTTCGTCCTCCAAAGGCAACACTTTCTAACGCATGAAACGCAACATTCGGGCAGACCGAAGGTCTGCTGGCCTAAGGCCAAACAACATTTACTTTAAGTTGTTCATCGTGGTCCTGGTGGCCTCAATGAGTCTTTTGCTTTTCTCCTATGTCCGGGCTCGCTCCTCGAAGGCCGAAGATCCCTGCAACGAAAGCAGCGGGAAATGCAATGGCGGAAAGGCCAAGTCCGAGATCATCCTCCTGGAGTCTCTTACGCATAACCTCTTGGTGTCTAACCGGTAACTTCTTGGATGTCAACTGATAGCCTCGTGGATGTCAACCCATAGCCTCTTGGGCGTCAACCGATGATCCGTCACGGATCGATTATTCATGGCGGTCGGTGACCGATGAATTTCGCACAACGGCAAAATTTTTTATTGCCGGCTGTAACTCTTTATCTTTCATCAACGTATTACGGATAAGGTCCTATGGTGACCTGCTTATGACAGAGATCGAATACAACGAATGTGTACGGCTTTACGCGGATAACGTGTACCGTTTCATCCTCAAAAACCTGCGACAGGAGGAGGATGCGCGGGACGTGGTCCAGTCCGCATTCGAGAAACTCTGGAAGAACAGGGAAGGAGTGGCGGCGGAAAAAAGCAAATCCTATCTTTTTACTATCGCCTACCATCAGATGATCGATCATCTCCGGAAGGCGAAACGGGTGCAGCTCCGCGAGGAGTTTCGGGAAGAGGCCAGGATTGCCGCCGCACCGGTTCATCAGCTAAAAAAAGCGTTGGAGGAAGCCCTTGCCCGGCTGAGCGAGACACAACGTTCGTTGGTCCTGCTGAAGGATTATGAAGGCTATTCCTATAGCGAGATCGGTACGATCACGGGGCTCAACGAAAGCCAGGTGAAGGTCTACCTGCACCGGGCGCGAATCCAATTAAAAAATTACCTGGTCAAGGTCGAAAATCTTATTTAGACACTATGATCACGAGAGAAAATTACGAAGAGTTCTTTTTGTCATACGTCGACAACGAGTTGCCGGCCGAGACACGGCTGGCGGTGGAACACTTTGTCGCGGCCAACCCCGATCTCCGGGAAGAGCTGGAGACGCTCATACAATGCCGGCTGGAACCGGAGTCCGGTGCCGTATTCCCCGACAAGCATAAGCTCCTGCAATACGAAGAATCGCTATTACTCTATGTCGATGACGAGCTCGATGAAGCCGGCCGGAAAAGCGTCGAAGAGCTGACGCAGCGTGAACCGCATTACGCAAATGAGCTAAAGCATTTGCAGAGCACCGTTAGCGAGCCCGATGCCGCTATCCTCTTCCCCGACAAAGAAAGCCTCTATCATCCGGTGAATCGCCGCCGTGTGGTGATGATGCCCTGGTTACAGGTTACGGCGGCGGCAGCGGTGATTGGAATTGTGGTTGTCTTGCTTTTACCACATGGACATAAAACCGATGCCCCGGCCACTGCCGTCGCAAAAAATAATTCCAGGACTGTAACTCCCCCGGTCACATCGCCGTTATATACTGGAAGGAACGCTTCTACGGCGACACTGCCCGACAAACCTACGCTGCAGGCGCCGGCAGTAGCGGAGAAGGCGGTCCACCGGGCGAATGCCTCGACACCTGCGACTGGCGCAACGAATACGACGCCCGACGCAAGGAACGTGACGCATAAAACGGCTCAGCCCGCTGCCGCTGAGACGGCTTTGGCTTCGACGGATCCCACGACGGCCCCCGACAGGATGACGGCAGTCACCGGAACGACAGCTTCGAAATCAACAGCCACATCGAATGCAACAGTTGCCTCGAATGCAACAGTTGCCTCGAATTCGACAGCTGCTTCGAACCGGGTAACGGCAGCGGACCCGACGTCCGCGCGAACGGAAAAAGCAGCCGCAACTTCGGTAGCGGTGGTGAATATCCCCAAGGAGCAACGTTCCTTCGCCACCCAGGAGCTGCAAAACGAAGCGCGGGAAGAAGGCGATGGCGATGTGGCCGCCAACACGCCATCTACCACCGGGAAAACAAAGTTGCGTGGTCTGTTCCGCAGGGTCACCCGCACCTTTGGCAAAACGGCGGATCGGGATGACGACGGCTCGCGGCAGGTTTCGATCAGCGTCTTTCAGGTGGCGTTAAAATAAAAATGGCCGGAGGCCGTTCGCCCACGGGCAATTATTAGATTACACACGAAAAAAAGAATTTCATATGAACCGGGTATTACTACTCACGGCAGGATTATGTATTGCAATTTTCACGCAGGCCCAGACCGACACAACCAGCAAGCGCGACAGCTCGCAGACGGGAGATGACACCCTTCGCGTCGGCAATCTGCTGATCATCCGCAACGGACCACAGGATCGCACCACCGATGGCTACATGCGCATTACCAGCAGACATCCTTATCGCGACAAGTACGAGCCGCGTAATATCACCACCAGCTGGGGTATCCTGGACCTCGGGTTTACAAACTACAACGATAGGACCGTTTATACTTCGGCCGCCGCGCAGCAATTTGCGCCGGGCGGAAGCAAGGACTGGTTCAAGCTCAATAACGGTAAATCGGTGGACGTGAACATCTGGATCTTTATGCAGCGGATGAATCTCATCAAGCATGTGGTGAACCTGAAATACGGTGTGGGCATCGAGCTCAACAACTACCGCTACGAGGACAATATCCGCTTCCTCACCAATCCTACCCGGGTGATCATGGATACCATCAACTATTCGAAGAATAAACTGGCTGAGGATTTTGTCACGGTGCCCCTGATGCTGAATTTCAATTTCACACCGCATCGCCGCCATCCTTTCGGGCTCAGCGCAGGGGCAAGCTTTGGGTACCGGTATTCCTCGCGGGAGAAATTCAAGAGCAATGCCGACGGCAAACAAAAGACCTACAACGACTTCGACCTCGATCCCTGGAAGATCTCCTATATCGGCGAGCTGCAATTGGGCTATTGGGTATCGCTGTACGGCAGCTATGCGACCAAGACCATTTGGAACAGGGGACTGGATCAGATCCCTTATACCATCGG
>Ga0134128_10001073_pt1 | contig 36496 bp, 39 predicted proteins | sample KB31754_FD_96462 | JGI IMG/M metagenome (GOLD analysis project Ga0134128, IMG submission 96462) | Terrestrial soil microbial communities with excess Nitrogen fertilizer from Kellogg Biological Station, Michigan, USA - KB3-175-4 | ecosystem: Environmental > Terrestrial > Soil > Unclassified ...
CGTCAGCACCCGTTGATAAAGATTGCGAAATTCCGGCGTGCGGTGGTGGATATCGGCAGCGGCCATCGCAAACTGGGCTGCGGGCAGCAGCGGCGTGGGGCCGGGCGTAAACAGACGAATCTTGCGGAAGGTTTCCTGGGCCATGACTTGATTTTACTGAAAGAACAAAAGTGACGCTCAGCTTCTATACTGAAAGCTTGCGTGCTCCACGGAATTAGAGGGGAACAGGATGAGTCTGACAGAGAAAGTGCATCAGGACATGGTCGCAGCCATGAAGTCGAAAGAAGTCGACCGCCTTTCGACGCTGCGCATGATGAAGACTGCGCTCAAGAATAAAGAAATCGACAAACGCGCCCCGCTGACCGACGCCGAAGCGGCGCAGATTCTGGTCACCATGGTGAAGCAGCGCCGCGATTCCATCGAGCAGTTCACCAAGGGCAACCGCCCAGAGCTGGCCGCTAAAGAGGCCGCCGAGATTCCCATCATCGAAAGCTACATGCCCAAAGCCGCTGGAGAGGCCGAGGTCCGCGAGATGATCGCCGCCGCGATAGCTGAAATGTCCGCCAGCGGGACAAAGCCTTCAGCCAAAGACATGGGCAGCGTCATGAAAGCCGTCCAGGCGAAGATCCAGACTGCCGGGCTCCGTGCCGACGGCAAACAGGTCAGCGAACTGGTGAAGTCTGCACTTGCCGTTTAAAGATTGCCTCGATCACTGGAAATAGCAGCTCGTCGTCCCGAGAAAGTCGGTTACGCGGGGCTTTACTGCTATGATGTTTGCCACTCTTCAATTTCCCGATTGAACTAGGCTATTCAGTGGCTCTTGAACGACGCTCGTACACGCCGGCGGAAGAAATCGCGCTCACTACGCAAGTCGAGGGTTGTTGCCCGTTGTGCGGAACGGTGCTGTTTTACAAGAAAAAAGGGCGCACTCATCGCCACTATGAATTAGCGCATATCTATCCGCTCAATCCGAAACCGTCCGAGGTAGAGGAGCTGAAGGATGTAGAGCTTCTGAGTGCCGACCGCAACGATCTCGATAATCAAATTCCACTGTGCACTGGATGTCACACTCAATTCGATAAACCCCGCACGCGTGCGGAGTACGAAGAACTTTTCCGGGTCAAGCGCGGTCTGATCGAACGTGCGCGGCAACGCGCTCTGATGCGCGAATACCCTATAGAGGACAGTATTCATCAAATCGTTGCGGCTCTCGGAAGCGGCAGCTTCGTTGAAGCAGTGCAGGAGGACCTGACCCTTGATCTCCAGAGCGTCGATGCTAAGTGCAAAACAGCATTGCCGGAGATCGTTATTCGCAAAATCAGGAGGAATGTGACGGATTACTATCCCTATGTGAAGCGAGAGTTTCGCGTTTTAGAAGAGGAGTATCCGACCAAGTCGCAGCTGATCTATTCGCAGGTGCGGACGTTCTATCTGAAGCAGAAAAGCCTTGGCCTGCCAAAGCACGAGATCTATCAAAATGTCGTGACGTGGTTCCAGAACGTAACCAAGACGGACATGATCGAAGCGCCTGAAGTGATTGCGGCCTTCTTCGTCCAGAATTGCGAAGTGCTTGATTGATCGTGCCAAACAAAGTCATCACGTTACGCGAATCCGCGCTCGGACGGACGCCCCTCATTCTGCGAGAGAAAGCCACGCAGACCAATCTCGTCAGTCTCTACGACAAATTGGGTAAAGAGTTCGAGAGTATTGACCAATTCCTGTTGACCATCGACCTACTGTATATCCTCGGACAAATCGACGTCGACCTGTCCACGGGAGTGGTGACCTATGCTAATTGAAATTCGTTCGAAGAAATTTCGCACGGAGACGATTTCATTCCACTCTGGTCTGAATGTGGTCTTAGGCGATGCGAATGCCACCAATTCCATCGGGAAGTCCATAACGCTGATGGTGATCGACTTCGCGTTCGGCGGCAAAGATTTGCTCGTTTACAACGATGACATTGTGAAAGAGCTTGGCCATCATGAGTATTTTTTCACGTTCCAGTTTGCCAACGAAGTCTATAGGTTTTGCCGAGATACAAGCCAGCCCGATACTGTATACCGTTGTGAAGCTGATTTCAGACTTGGATCTCCGATAACGCTGGAGAGCTATACCGCATTTTTACGACAAGCCTATGAAGTAGAACTGCCAGATTTGAGTTTCCGCATGTTAGTCGGGCTCTACACGCGCGTTTGGGGAAAGAAAAATCTCGACCCCGCAATACCTCTAAATATCGTTCCAAGTAAAAGCGGCGAAGAATGCGTTGACAACCTTATAAAGACCTTCGATCAATATGCAACCATCCGCGATATCGCACGCAATCTCGAAGACACGGAGAAAGAACTGAAAGGCTGGGGGACCGCAAAAAAGCACCGCGTGATCCCATCGATTCAAAGGAAGACATACGATGAGAATCAGAAAAGCATAGCTACGCTGGAGAGTGAGCTTTCCGACATCCGAGTGAACCTAGCGCGATTCACAGCAAACGTCTCTGAAGTCGTCAATCGTGAGCTACTTGAACTAAAGGAGCAAAAGGACCGTCTTCTCGTACTCCGATTGACCTTGGCGAGTCGACTTCAGCGTGTGCAGGATAACCTCCGTAGCAGCCGGATGGTCCGGAGCGAAAACTTTCAGGAGTTGGTGCGCTATTTTCCGACAATCGACCAGAATCGTTTGGCACGGGTTGGGGAGTTTCATACAGGAGTTGCCCGAATCTTGCGCTCAGAACTGGACGCATCTGAGATAGAGCTCGAAAAGCAGCTAGCTGTAATTGATCAGGAACTGGTATCGATTGACGCGCGCATGGCGCGAAGCCTGAATACGGTAGATGCGCCTACTACGCTTGTGGACCGCGTTGCAGAAGTTGCGACGAAGATGAAGAGTGCACGCGAAGAAAATGGTCGCTACGAATACGAGGCAAAACTTCATAAGGAAACCAAACGGCTTAGAGAACTGCTTCGGACAGAAAAAGAAACGATTCTGGTCACCATCGAGAAGACAATTAATGATGGCATGCGTCGAATCATGACCGAACGATTCGGTTCGGAGCGAAAAAGTCCCTACCTAAAATTGCGGGAACAAAGCTACAACTTCGAGGTTGAGGAAGACACCGGAACCGGGGTTGCTTACACGGGACTTGTGTTGTTCGACCTCACGATTTTCCTGCTGACTCGATTGCCAATTCTGGTCCACGACACAGTGATCTTCAAGAACATCGAGAATGACTCAGTGTCACGGCTACTACCTGTGTATCTCGAAACGATGAAGCAATCATTCATCGCGTTGGACGAAATCGACAAGTACGGTCCCGAAACCACTGCGCTGCTCGTCAAGTATAAGGTTCTTCAACTCGACACAAAAAACCTTCTCTACACCAGGGATTGGAGAAGCAGGACTTGACGAACGAGTCAGGATAGATTTCTTGGATTTGTAGACTCGCCCTTGCCGGGTGCCCCATGTTCAAGGAGCCACAGGCGAATGAACCTGAAGTCGATCCAGTCCGCGCGAAGCACGATCATGCGCTCATCGCTCACCTTTCGGTGGGTGCTGACCTGTATGGATCGATTCCATCGAGGGCTCGAGCCGTCTCGGGCTTAGGATGCGCCAGCCAATAAAAAGCGAGTACGTGCGTGATCATCAGCACGGGCATGTATAGGATCGGGATCGCGTATGCCGGGTGCCCCATGTTCAGTGAGCAGGAGGCGAACAAACGTGGGTCGATCCAGCCCGCGCGAAGCGCGATCACGGCGCTCGATCTGAAACGCCTGCAGCTTGATAATGTGGCGTTTCGCTGCCTCGTCAGTTAGCATCCGCTTTGCAGGACGCCCGGGCCTCCTCAAGAAGTTCAGGTGAGTATTTCTCCGGAATCTTGACAAACTTGATGTGGTCCTTCTGGGCGATCTGCATGAGTTTGTCTAAATTTTCCTGGGTTTCAAGAACCTCTTTTTCATCAAAGGTATAGTTCTGTGTTTCCACGACAGTGAGTTTCCCCACAGTCTTAGTGGTGATCGCAACGCCATAGAATCTTCCCTTGGTTTTGTGTCCTTCTGCGAAGATGACGCATCCTGAATTGCCCGAAAGTGCACCCCAGGCAACTGGGGCCGTCTCCTGCGACTTTTTCTGCGCGGAAACGACAACGGGGACAGCGAGGATAAGACCGATGATGGTCAAGACAGAAATTTTCATTGGATTCTCCGTTTTGCAAATTGTATAGCTTGTGTTTGTCATCTCATTTTTGAGAATGACATGCCGGGTGCCGGGGTGCCCGTGTTCAGTGAGCCGGAGGCGAACAAACGTGGGTCTATCCAGTCCGCGCGAAGGGCGATCATAAGTTTTCATCTCTCATCTGTAATTGCGCTCCGGGAAATGAATATCGGCCTAAAACGATAGAATGACTCGCTGACAGAATTCCGTAGGCGCGGATATTGGGAACGGCAAACGCGCATAGCTGAAATCGCACCAGGAGAGGGCCGCAGGATGCGAAAAGGATTTACAAGAAGACCGAAAGCAGAGGAACCCTCCGCAAACCACGATACGAACTACATCACTCCCGGCGGCCTTGAGCGCCTGAAAGAGGAACGCCATTTTTTGCTCACCAGGGAGCGCCCGGCGGTAGTGGAGGTGGTGGCGTGGGCTGCAAGTAATGGCGATCGCAGTGAAAACGCCGACTACCAGTACGGCAAGCGAAGACTGCGGCAGATCGACGGACGGATTCGTTTCCTGGCGAAGCGAATCGAAGCCGCGGAGGTGGTAGACCCGGAGGCTCCCAGAACCGGACAGCGGGCGATCAGGGCTTTTTTCGGAGCCACCGTGCGCTATGCGGATGCCGCCGGGACAGAGCGAGTGGTCAGCATCGTCGGCACCGACGAAGTCAATCTTGACCGCAACCACATCAGTTGGGCATCACCCCTGGGGCGCGCATTAATGAAAGCGGCAGAGGACGACGAAGTTGTTCTTCATGCGCCGGGCGGCACTGAAACCCTGACCGTGCTGGAAGTGCACTACGAGCGCATTTCTGTAGAACCGTTCCGCGAATCACGGGGGGCCGAAGTCTCGACAAATTGACCGCTGACATTAGCCGGGTGCCGCATTCACGTCTTCTGTCGGCTTAGTGGGGATAGGGCAAACGATATCCTTCCGGGAAATGAATTTCGGCCCAAAGCGGTAAAATAGCTGTAGGTCCGATCCATAAGATTAGAAATTCGAACGCCCAATCAGTGCCGGATATGTTTTCGCGCCAATTTTCAGCTATTTTGCGCCCGTTTCGCCGGGTAAAAGTGAATTAACTTTTTAGAATCAGCAGCTTGCCTCGTCGTTCAGCCTCGTTTCCTTCCGCATAATCCTTCAACTTCGCCGCACAATCCTTCAACTTTTTTGCACAAACCTTCAACTTTCACGCACAGAAGTTGCAAATGGCTCTACGCCCGCTCCCTCAATGCCTTCTCCTCCATCACCACCACTTCCGTTCCCTCTGGAAGGGAGCCGTCGAGCAGAGTGATCCTGCCCTCTTTCACGATGCCGCGCAGCGGCCGCACCGGCGGCGCTGTCGCCGCGCTCCGGCTCTCCGGCTTTCGCCGCATTCCGCGATCCATGGCCTGGTTCGCCAGCTCGTCGGCCCGCTTGTTCTTTCCCCGCAGCACGTGTTCGATCTGAAAGACTTGCAGCTTGGCGGCCCGGCGTTTGGCTTCCTCATAGAGCGGCCGCAATTCCGGGCTTTGGACCCGATATTGGCCGCGCATCTGCTTCACCATCAACTCAGAATCCGAGATTACCCGCAGCCGCCGGATGCCATGCTCCACCGCATATTCAAGCGCGGCCAGCAGGCCGGAATATTCGGCCACATTGTTGGTTCGCATCCCCAGAAAATCGCTCAATTCCGCCAAAATCGCGCCATTTTCGTCCTGAACCACGACTCCATAACCGGAAGGCCCCGGATTGCCGCGCGAACCGCCGTCGGTGTAGGCAATCATCCAACCGGATGTTTTTGATTCCACAGTAGAATCGGTCTCGAACAAGGTGGCGGGTTTGTGCCGCGCTGTAGATTTGCCGCTATCTGCCATCGACCCCAGTGTAGCCCGCAATTGACTGGATTGCTTACGTTTTGACTCTTCCTTTCGTCAAATCAGTGGAGAGATCTTCATGGAGTTGCGACGCCCCAATAGCTTGTCCCTCGATATCCTTCCACCCCCACCAGCGTTGCCTGCCCGGGGCCGCATACAATCGAAGACACGAATGTACGCCGATAGCACAGCGCGGCTGCAGGACGCTGAATTGATCCGGGAGGCGCAGAAGGGTTCGCGCGCGGCCTTCGATTCCCTGGTGCGCCAGTACGACCAGGCGGTCTTGCGTCTGGCCATGCATTTGACCGGCTCGGAGCAGGACGCGCAGGACATTCATCAGGAAGCATTTCTGAAAGCCTATCGCCACATCGGCAGCTTTCGCTTTGAATGCTCGTTCTATACGTGGATCTATCGGATCGTCACCAACCTCTGCCTCGATCATCTGCGGAGGCGCAAAACGCGGAGAGAAGATTCCGCGGTAATGGTCGATGCCACCGGCGACGAGCATGACACTATGATCAATGTGTCGGACGATCGGGCCACCGCCAATCCGGGCCGGGAGCTGGATCGGAAGATATTAGGCCGGCAAATTCAGTCGGCACTGGAGAAATTGACTCCGCGCGAGCGGACGGTGTTTGAGCTGAAGCACTACCATGGCCTACGGTTGCGGACCATTGGCGAAATGTTGAATACAACGGAAGAAACAGCGAAAAATACGCTGTTCCGTGCCACGCGCAAGTTGCGGACGCAGTTAGCGGAAGTGCGTTAGAGCGGCGGTGGTACATGAGTAACAGTATCGGTATCAATTTCAGGAGCAAGGCCATGAAGTGCAATCTCGCACAACAGCACATTGTGCAATACGTTTACGGAGAGCTGCCCGACGAAGGCTGCCACGAGCTGGAGCAACACGCCAGCGGCTGCGAGCGGTGCCGGAACGAACTTCAGGCGTACGAAGCGCTGCGGCGCGCCATGCTGGCGATCCCGATCGAAGAGCCCTCTGCCAGCTTCCTGGCCGAAAGCCGCATCCGGTTGGAAAATGCCCTGGATCAATTGCCTCCGCCAGGTCTCTGGGGCCGTCTGGAAACCGGAGTCTTCGGCTTTTTTGCGCATCTGCGCGCGGCGCCGGGCGCGGCGCTTGCATTGGCGATTCTGGGAGTGGGCATTGGAGCTGGAGCCGGCCGTTATTGGAATGGAAAATTCCATGTCCCCATGCCGCCCGTTGCCCAGATTCCGTCCCCGGCATTGGCGACGCCCAGCCCGTCGGTAGTGAACGTGAGCGGTATCGTCCAGCACCCGAATACCAAGATGGTCGAGGTGCATTTCAATCAAATGGTTCCGGCTACAGTGGAAGGCCCTATCGACGATCCGGAGGTGCAGAAGCTGCTGCTGATGGCAACCTCCAACCCGGTGAATCCCAGCGTACAAAGCGATTCAGTCAGCTTGCTGGCCAGCCAGTGTAAAGCGGAACGGTTTTGCGATGGAGACTCTGTGCGGACGGCCTTGATGGTGGCCCTTCGATATGATCGCGATCCGGCTGTTCGCCTGACTGCCCTGGAAGGACTGGCGCCGTACGTCGTTCAGGATGTGCGGGTGCGCGATGCGGCTCTGGAGTCGCTGATGCACGATCCCAGTCCTTCAATCCGCAACCGAGCGCTGCAGATGCTGGAGCCGGTACAGGCGGACAGCAGTGTGCGGATGGTGCTGCACACGGTATCGACGCAGGATGGCAATCCGGATATGCGCCTCGCTTCAACGAAGTTGCTTGCGGCGATTCCGCCCACGGAGTAAGTGCGTCCGCATCGGGCATAATTGTGCAAGACAATCGAGAGTGCCAAGGTATCCTGTGCAATATTCCGGCAAGGCTCGCCATCTGAATTTTTGTCCATGCTCGCTTTGAAACTGCCTATGAAATTGCGTCCCCGACTCCCGCATGCCACCCTGTCGCTGTTCCTTTTTTTCGTTCTGCCCAACGCATTTGCCGCAGGATCGGTAGGAACGCTGGCCACCTTTCATCATCATGGCGGCGGGTATCTGGGGGTGGACTTTGAAAATCTCACTCCGCAACAGAGGGAAAAATTTGGCATCTCTTCCAAGGAGGGCGTCGCCATCGCGATCGTGGACCACGATGCGCCCGCCGGCAAGGCGGAACTCCGCTCCAATGACGTGATCTTAAAAATGAACGGCAAAAAAGCGGAGCGTGCCGAGGACCTGCGGGAGGCCCTTCATAAAATGGACCCCGGAGAAACGGTGGTACTCGACATTCTGCGGGCAGGCCGTAGGTTCGAAGTGACGATTGTGCTGGCGGACCGCAAAACCATTGAGCAGCAGGCATGGTCGCAACACTATACGGTGCCCGATCCCGAGGGGCAGCCTCCGCAGTCTTCGAGTTTTCTGGGCGCCGTGCCGTCGGAGATTGGAAAGACCTTCAGTTCGAACGGCGGCCTGATGAGTTACATTCCAGGAACGCTGCCCTATACCGGAATTGTTTTCGATGTAATGAGTCCGCAACTGTCGCATTACTTCGGACTGAGAAACTCTACCGGATTGCTGGTGAAGAGTGTTGACCCAAACAGCCCTGGATCCCGATCCGGACTGCACGCCGGAGATGTGATCTACAAAGCGAACGATGTGCCGACGATCTCCCGCAGCCGGTGGAATCGCGTGCTCAAAGACAATCGGCATGACGCGATCAAGCTGCAGATTCTAAGAAACAGGCAGAAAGCGATTCTGATTCTGACGCTGGCAACGACGAAGTCGTAGCTTTACACACATCCCTTGCGGCCAAGAAACCGTTTCACACGCAGACGCACGGCATTGCTATCCTTCAAGGCGCAGAGGCTTAAAAGCTTGCTCGCCACATTTCAGGGACGAGATGTACGAGATTCTCAATCGGCGGCGATATCGTGAATATGCTTGGTTGCCTGGCGAACAGATGCACCCGATAGATGCACCAGTCAGCAGAGCGTTCACTTGCCAAGTCGCATTCGTTGCGGCTCAGGAAGAAGGGAGTTCGAGCAGTCCCGTTTGTAGTTTTCACTTCAATTAAGCGTTCGACACCGCTTAAGTTATAAGAGAGGATATCGTACCCCGCCCCGTCCCCATCTTCTTGTGCCACCCATCGGACATTTTGAGCCAAGTCTTCGCGATTCGCTTCGGCAAGCCGTCTGCGTTCAACTTCCACAACAAAAGCCTCGCCAGCCTTGCCTAATGAGCGGTTGCGTGCATCGCGCGCGACGGGATCAAATTTTCGTACGAGCCTTTGGAGTCGTTCGGGAAGAGGCGGATCACCCGTTGCGGGAGGGGGTGGATTTACAAAAACAGCCGACAAAAGAGGCGCAGCCGAAGGCGAAGCATGAGCCAATTCAAAAATGCTCGGATGCTGCGTAAGGTGACGGTCAATTGCATCGAAGATGGAGTTCTGGTAGTTGGATTTTGGAATGTAACCAGAAATCCAAGGAAGTCCCAGTTCATTCAAAACAGCGGAAATGTTTTGGTGCTTGAACTCCACAGATCGGTGTGAGCGGCCGATCCGCGCCATAAGAGCGGCACAATGCCTAGACTTGACGTAAGGCACTCCAGCGAGCTCGGCAGCAAGCATCTCGAAGTAGTCAGCGATGATTGCGTCGAGTTCATCAACCTGCCACGGTTTTCCGTGCTTCTCATCATCCATTTATGTTGCCATCATCCTAAATGAATGGGAATGAATTTTTCCTCTCCTAACATCCCAAGATCGCACGTCTGCTCACTGGGTTGAGCAAGTCTTCAATTTTCACGTCCCGAAGGTCGATCGTACTTTCGATTTCGATTCCCAAGCAAGATTCCAAATCGCTGAGCGATCTCCAGAATTCGGTCTGCGCAACTCGCGATGCCTCTAATAAGTCTTCTGCTTCTTCGCGTCGTTTCATAGACAGCTTCTTCATGGACGCAACTCCGTTTGGTAGGTCCCGCTTAGGTTGTGGCTAAACAGTAAATCACGGTTAGAGATGTATTGTCGTGAAGCACGGGTTTAGTTCCCCGCATATTCTCTTTATATTCGCTTCTCGCCTTAGGAAAACTAGTTTATTTCGTCGCGCTCTGGAGCGGTACCAAAAGCGGAACCGCATGTCTGCGAGTCTTGAACCGCAATTATCTATTCGAGCAATGTGATTGAATAAAAGAATGGCTGCAAGTTCCCCCAGTTCGAAGAAGAGCTTTGCTCGCCGCCGCAAGGCCGCTGCGCGCCGGGTGCGCGAGCTGGCCTCGATTGGCCACGCGCTGGCTTCGACCAGGCATCCTTATATGGCGCACATTGTTCCCATGCGCCGATGCAACCTGGCCTGCACCTATTGCAACGAGTTTGACGATGTCTCCAATCCGGTTCCGCTGCCGGAGATGCTGGCCCGCATCGACGACCTGGCACGGCTGGGCACCAGCGTCATCACTATCTCCGGGGGCGAGCCGCTACTGCATCCGGAACTGGATCAGATCATCGGCCGCATTCGCCACCATAGCCGCATCGCCGGGATGATTACAAATGGTTATCTGCTGATGCCGGACCGCATCGAGCGGCTGAATCGCGCCGGTCTCGACCACATGCAGATTTCAATCGACAACGTGCAGCCGGACGAGGTTTCCAAAAAAAGCCTGAAGGTTCTGGATAAGAAACTGCAGATGCTGGCAGAACATGCGGACTTCCACGTCAACATCAACTCTGTGGTGGGGGGCGGCATCAAGTATCCGCAGGATGCATTGACGATTGCGCGGCGCGCGCTGGAGCTGGGTTTTACCTCGACGATCGGCATCATCCACGATGGAGACGGACAGTTGAAACCGTTGCGGGATGAAGAACGCAAAATCTATTACGAAGTAAAAAACCTGGGCAAGCGGCATTATTCCCGCTTCAACCATTTTCAGGAAGCCATTGCCAATGGCGAGCCCAACGACTGGCGCTGCCGCGCGGGAGCGCGCTATTTATACATCTGCGAAAACGGGCTGGTGCATTATTGTTCGCAACAGCGGGGCTGGCCGGGAACGCCGCTCTCTAAATACAAGCGCGAGGACATTCAGCGGGAATTTTTGACCCAGAAGACCTGCGCTCCCAACTGCACCATCTCCTGCGTGCACCAGGTTTCTTATATTGATCACTGGCGCGCGCCGCAGACTTCGGAGATCTCTCCGGGAATGCCGCAAGTCGAGTCCCAGATGGTGAATATCGAGATATAAAAGCCCAAACGGAATTATTTTCGGGTGCTTTTCTTCCCGGCTTTTTTCGCTGCTCCTTTTGCTTTTCGCGGCGCAGTTTTCTTTGGGGCGGATTTCTTTGGAGCAATTTTCTTCGGCGCAGTTTTTTTCGCTGCCTTCTTCTTGACTGGCTGCTTTTTCGCGGCGGGCTTGCGGGTTGCCGCTGCGGGTACGGGCTGCTTCTTTCGTACGGCAGCGACTTTCGACGCGAGGGATGCCTTGAATTCGTCGAGGCCAAGGTGGGTGGCAGTCTTCCGCAGCCGCTCGATATCGTAAAACTCGCGTTTTTCCCTGGAAAAGATGTGGACGACAAAGTCCACATAGTCGAGCAGGATCCATTCGCCCTGGCGGTAGCCTTCAATCGAGTTGACGCGCGTGTTGAAGTCGCGCTCCATGCGATCTTCAATCGCGGAAGCGATGGCCTGGTTCTGTCGTTCGTTGGTCCCGCTGCAGACCAAAAAATAATCGGTGAAGCCGGAGTCGGCGGGGTCCAGTTCCAGAATGTGGATCTGTTCGGCCTTTTTCTCTTCGCAGGCGGCTGCGGCGGCCAGGACCATGCGGCGGGTTTCAGTTTTTGCCATTTGTGTGTGGGGCTCCCGTGACTTTTATAGATTACTAATTTTTTGTGGCGCACTTAGCGCAAAAAGCAAGTTCGACTGCATTGCCCACCGCGACAGGCGATTTTTCTCGCGACAACAATCTAATGTGCGCGGTACAGATCCGTTTTATGGATGTAATCGAGAACGGCGGCAGACAGCAGGATGGGCGGCGCTTCGCCAATTTGAAAGGACTGGCGCAGTGCAGTCGCGGAGACATCTTCTTCGAGATCGTTTAGAAGGTGGACGCGGGTTGTAGAGCCGCTGGGGAAGCGCAGGACTAACAAATCTCCCTGGGAATCGCGATCCGGCTGCGCCACAACGCCTGCGGGCAGCGCGCGTTCGGCGTTGGCCAGAGAGAACCCCGGCCTGGACGCGACGATCCAATCAGAAAGTGAGAGCAGTCGAAGCGCGTGATGCCAGCGGGCGATGCCAAGCCAACTGTCGGCGCCGAGCAAGGTATATAGCGCGAACGGTTGCGATGCGGCTTCGAGAGAGTCGCGCAGCCTGGTAAGCGTGTCCACTGTGTAGTTCGGGGGCGTGTAGTTGGGACGAGGCATCGATTCGTTTTCAAGCGGAGCATCGAGCAGGGAGGGAGAAAAGCGTTTGTCGGCCTGGGTTGCGAGAGCAGTCATGGCGTAGCGGTGCAGAAAGGCTGCGCCGGGGGCCGTTTCCTTGAGCGGCTGTTTGCCGACGGGAGCAAACAGAACTTCATCAAGCGCAAACCTGTCCGCGGCCGCTTTTGCGATGGCAAGATGACCGCAGTGCGGAGGATCGAAGCTGCCGCCGAAGAAAGCAATGCGCCGCATGGAGTCTCTCAGCTCGCTTCGGGAATGGGCTCCCGCAATGCCTGAATGTGTTTGGCAATTCCGTATTTCAACGCGTCGATACCTTCGCCGGTGACGGCTGAAATTGGATAGAAGGGCAATTTTTTGCGGCGCGCCATTGCCTGCAATTTCTTCAGCTTTTCGGGATTGGCAACGTCGATTTTGCTGGCGACAACGAGCCGGGGTTTCTCTTCCAGGCCATGGCCAAAATTTTTCAATTCGGCTTCGATTACTTTGTAATCCTCGACCGGATCGGGCCGGCCGCTGCCGTCCGAGACATCCACAATATGGACGAGCAGGCCGGTGCGCTCAATGTGGCGCAGGAACTGATCCCCCAAACCCGCGCCGAGATGTGCGCCTTCGATGAGCCCGGGAATATCGGCGACGACGAAGCTCTCCTCATGCGGCTCTTCTCCTACGGTGACGACACCCAGGTTGGGTTCGAGCGTGGTGAAGGGGTAGTCGGCGATCTTTGGGCGCGCGGCCGAGATGCGGGCGATGAAAGTGGACTTGCCGACGTTGGGATACCCGACCAGTCCGGCATCGGCGAGCAGCTTGAGTTCCATGCGGACCATGCGCTCTTCGCCCGCGTAGCCGAGTTCGTGTTCTCGCGGGGCCTGATGGGTGGAGGTGGCGAAATGCTGATTGCCGCGTCCGCCGCGTCCGCCGCGGGCGAGGATGATGCGCTCGTCGGGACGCTGAAAGTCGTGGATCATCTCGCCGGTGGTTTCGTCATAGACGACGGTGCCCACGGGGACTTTGAGTACGATGTCTTCGCCTTCGCGGCCCGAGCAGTTAGAGCCTTCGCCGTGACGGCCGCGCTCGGCCTTGTGTTCAGGGTTGTAGCGAAAATGGACGAGCGTATTGTGGCGCTGGCTGGCTTCAAGGATCACGTCGCCGCCACGGCCGCCATCCCCGCCGGAAGGACCGCCGCGAGGAACAAATTTTTCGCGGCGAAAGGCCATGCAGCCGTTGCCTCCGTCGCCCGCCTTGACGCGGATCCGTGCTTCATCGATGAACATGCGTGGGATTCGTCTTCCAGCAGCGAAAAAATCGCGCTAATGTAAGTGTAACGCCGGTTACTAAAGTTATGGAGTGACTGGCGCCTCGCCCTACTCAAGCCAAGAGAGGCTTGATGGGCCACCAACCCGAAAGAATTTGCATCATTGCACGTCTTTCATCAGTGTCGTCCGTGCAGGCTGGCTGGAATCGCCTGAAACGGCAAGAGAATTTCAGGAGATTCGATGCGGCGCTTGGGTTTCCCCCACGGGCGCGCTGCCTTAGTTTTTTGCCTTTTGGTTCTGTTGGCGCAGATTGCAATGCGCGCACAGTCGACGACGGGCGTGCTGGGTGGCACGGTCTACGATCCACAACACGCAGTGGTGCCGAACGCGCGCGTTGTTGCATTGAACAATGCGACCAATGCGGAATTTATCGGCTATTCCGACCGCAGCGGCAATTACGCGCTGAACCTGTCGCCAGGAACGTATACCGTGGACATCACCGCCAGCGCATTCGCGGCGTTCACTGCGGACCATGTTGTGGTCGAACTGGGACAGCGCACGCCGCTCGATACGGTGCTCCAGATAACCGCTTCGGCCAGCACCATCCAGGTGCGGACGATACTTCCGTTCATTCAGGCAACGTATCCGTCGGTGGCGACGAATATTACGGAAACCGAGCTGCTCGATCTGCCTTCGGACAGCCGCCGCTGGAGCAGCTTTGCCCTGCTGACTCCCGGAGTAGTCAGCGATCCGCAGGGGCAAGGCTTGTTGAGCTTTCGGGGAGTGAGCGTTTTGCTGAACAATAACACGGTCGATGGAGCGGACAACAACCAGGCATTTTTTTCTGAAGAGCGCGGTCGTACGCGGGCGCCGTATTCGATCAGCATGGCGGCGGTGGAGCAGTTCCAGGTAAACACGGCGGACTATTCCTCCGAATATGGGCGCAGCGCCGGTGGCGTGATCAACACGGTGACGAAGAGCGGCACGAACGCGCTGCACGGGCAGGTATTTTTCTTTGAGCGCAACAGCGATCTGGGCGCGACCAATCCTTACACGACGCTGACAACTTTTAACCAGGCGCAGAGCGATTTTGTCACTACGCCGTTCCGGCCCGCGGACGTGCGGCGGCAGATGGGATTTGGGGTGGGCGGCCTGATCGTGAAAGACCGGCTGTTCTGGTTCTACTCCTTTGATCGTCAGACGCGCGATTTTCCCGCTGTGTCGCGCGTCGGTTATCCCACGGCGATCTACGCTCAACCGCTGGCGGCGATTCCATCCGGGACGTATCTCGGCTTTCCGATTACCTGCGCCAACCTGCCGCCCTATAACGCTGGCAATGGTTTTTATGACAGCGTCTTTCAATATGAGGCGACGCAGGGCGCTTGCGAAATGTACGATCGGCTCGATCTGCCCAGCTATGAGGCGGGTGTGCACCAGTATCAGCAGGGGCTGCAATTGATCGGGACGCTGACGGGTCTTGCTCCGCGCACCGGAACCCACACGGTGAACTTCGCCAAACTGGACTGGCAGGTAAACGATCGCAACCGCGCAGCACTTTCTTATAACCGGATGCGATGGAGTTCCCCCAACGGTGTGCAGACGCAGAGTTCGACGCAATATGGCGTCAACAGTCTGGGAAACGATTTCGTCGATGTCGACTGGGGCATCGGGCGGCTGACCACCTATCTGACGGAAAATGTCGGCAATGAGATTCGCGTGCAGCTGGGCCGTGAACTGGATCGCGAAACCAGCCCGCTTCCGGCAGGCGCGGAGATTCCGCTGGGAAGAAATCAGTTCGGCCTCGTGCCGCAGATCAGCATCGCGGGCGGTTCTTTGGGAGAGGGAATGGTGCTGGGCAATCCGGCAAAGCTGCCGCGACCGGAATATCCGGAGGAACATCGCGCGGAGATTTCCGACACGGTGTCATGGATTGCAGGCAACCACACCCTGAAATTCGGCGCGAACTGGGACCGGAACGAAGACCTGCTGGACAATCTTTACGGCGGGGTGGGCAAGTACAACTACACGGCGTTCGCCGATTTTCTGGCGGATTATTACCATGCGGTGAGTGGATTGGGGCCACCGCCGCCCGGCTATTACATTGATGCTTATGCGGGCTATTCGCAAACATTTGGGCCGCCGGGATTTTTTATCACCACGAACGATTTTTCCGGATTCGCCAACGATGAATGGCGCATCCATCCTCGGCTGACGCTGTCGGCGGGCGTCCGCTATGAATATGAACGGGTGCCGCGGCCATTCCTGATCAACCCGCAGCTTCCCCAGACGGCGAACTACCCCGACGATCGGAATAACATTGCTCCACGCGGCGGGTTTGCCTGGGACATCTTCGGAACCGGCGGGACGATTGTGCGCGCGGGATTCGGCGTTTTCTACGGAAGAATCGTGAATCACACGCTGTTCTCCGCACTGACGGCTACGGGATCGCCGCAGACGCAGCGCGCCTATCGATATTCGTCACCCATCGCTCCCGGCGCGCCGGCGTTTCCTGGGATTTTATTCAATGCGCCTACGGGCGCGAATCGCGGCGCATTGCCCAGCGCCTATTATTTCGCGCAGAATTATCACGCCCCGGAGACGATGCAGGGCAATTTTACAGTGGAGCAGAAGGTGGGCTGGAAGACTATTGCTTCGCTGACGTATCTGACCAGCTTTGGCCGGGAGTTGCCCAACTTCATCGATACCAATATCGACAATGCGACGGTGGGAACGTTGCGCTATACCGTGGATATTCCAGGTCCGGCGCTGGGGAAGCCGAGTCCCTTGCGACAGGGAGCGATCTACACAACGCCGCTCTATACTTCGGTGCGGCCCAATCATCTGTATGGCAACATCACCGAGCTGGTGAGCAACGTGAACTCCAGCTACAACGCCGGCGTGCTGGCGGTGAAGCATCGGACGAGCCAGGGCATTAGTTTTGGAGTGAGCTACACGCTGGCACACTCGCTGGACGATAACCAGAAGGAGTTTCTCTATAAGTCGCCAAGCAATATCCTGGAGCCGAACAACATGGCGCTGGAGCACGGAAATTCAAATACCGATGTGCGGCAGCGGCTGGTGGTGAATGGAACTTTTTCGACGACATGGCATAAGCGCGGGTGGAAGGGATATCTGCTGAACGATTACGTTCTGGCGCCGATTGTGGCGTGGCAGACAGGACTGCCTTACACGCTGGATGTTGGAGGCAGCGCACCCGGCGGGGCGTTCTTCGGCATCAACGGAGAAGGGGGGCCATCGCGACTGAACGTGCTGCAACGAAATAGCTATCGGTTCCCCTCAACGCAGACAACCAGCCTGCGGGTGACGCGGCGAGTTCCGATCAAGGACCGCGCCTATCTGGAACTGATGGCAGAGGTTTACAACCTGACGAATACACAAAATGTAACTTCTATCGATACATTTGGATACAACGCCTGTAGGACGCCGTTTACCCAAGGCTGCCCGCCCGACTCGACCGCGGCGCATCCATATCTGGAGTTCAATCCGACGTATGGAGTGACGACCAACGCCAACAGCACTGGGACATACACGCCACGGGAGATTCAGTTGGCAGTGCGGCTGAAATTTTGAAACGATACGGCGGGATCAAACTCGTTCCGTGCGCAAGTTGCCGGCGTCGCCATATTCCAGCAATCGGGCGTCGCGGGTCAGCAGAGTAAGATTTTCGATCCGCGTTGTAGCTGTTAAAATGCGATCCGCTGGATCGCGGTGCAGATTGCCCGGCAGTCGAGTGGATTCGACTACTATTTCAGGCGAAAGCGGGAGCAACCGAATGCCCTCATCGGAGAAACTTTGAGTCAGCCAGGCATGGATGCTGTAACTGAGTTCGATTCGTCCTTTTTCGAGCAGTTGTGCGATCTCCAAGACTGAAATAGCGGAAGCGAATACCCGGTGTTGCGCTTGTGCTCGCTCGATCATATGGACCGCTGCTCTCGGCAATCGCGGATCCGCTTCCTGTAGCCAAATCCACACGTGCGTATCGAGTAAGAAGCCGTTCATCAGTCCTGATTGGCTTCCCATTCATTCGGCAAGGGCGAGATGATGTCCCCCAAAATTGTCATGCTGCCTTTGGTGCGGCCATACAAAGATCGAAACGGTTTCACTTCTGGGGCGATGGGGACGACCTTCACAACCGGCTGGCCACGTTTTGTGATGACGATCGCAACACCGGTTTCGTTCACCTCGTCCATCAGGTGAAGGCACTGCGCCTTGAACTGACCGGCGGGGATGGTTTTGGGCTTTGCGGTCTTCATGACCATAGTATATGACCATGAAGACTTCGACGCAAAGGTTAAATTTATTCAGGTTTTTTCCTGCGCGAACTCCTGAGCGAGAACAAGCCATTGGTCGGTACACCGCAGGCCGCAAAGATGGAAGGCGCCCAAAGGACGGGGCGCATCTACAAGGTCGTTGATTTTTCCGCGATTAAATACGTCGCCTTCGCGATGAACTCCTCCAGCGGCATGGAGCCTTCGTCCCCTTTGCTCCGGGTGCGGACGCTGACGGCGTTAGCGGCGGATTCTTTATCGCCCATGACCAGCACATAAGGAATCTTCTGCAAGGTCAGATCGCGGATTTTGGCGTTCATCTTTTCATTGCGATCGTCGAGTTCAACTCGCAGGCCGGCAGATTGTAACTGCTGCTGTACTTTCTTTGCGTAGTTGAGATGCTTTTCGCTGATCGGCACCAGTCCGACCTGCACGGGAGCCAGCCAGAGCGGAAAAGCTCCGGCGTAGTGTTCGATGAGCACGCCGAAGAAGCGCTCGATCGAGCCGAACAGCGCGCGATGCACCATGACCGGCTGGTGACGCCCGCCGTCTTCGCCGACATATTCCAGTTCGAATCGCGCGGGCAGGTTGAAGTCAAACTGCACAGTGGATAGCTGCCAGAGACGGCCCAGGGCATCGACGAGTTTGATATCGATTTTCGGGCCGTAAAAAGCGGCCTCGCCGGAGATGGTTTTATAAGGAATTTCACGGCGCTGCAGGACGCGCTCAAGCGAACCGATAGCCAGAGCCCAGTTTTCCGGGGAGCCGACGTAGCTGGCGGTATCTTTCGGGTCCCATGTGGATAGCTCGACCTTGAATTCCGCGAAGCCAAAGGTCTTGAGCACGGCTTCGGCGAAGTCGATGCAACCGGCGACTTCGTCTTCCACTTGTTCGGGCGTGCAGAAGATGTGAGCGTCATCCTGGGTAAAGCCGCGCACGCGGAGCAGGCCGTGCATGGTGCCGGAGCGCTCGTAGCGGTAGACGTTGCCGAGTTCGGCTAGCCGGACGGGAAGATCACGGTAGCTTTTGGGAGTGTTTTTATAGATGAGAATATGGCCGGGACAGTTCATCGGCTTCAACTGATAGTCGGCGTCGTCGAGCTCGATTGGCGTGTACATGTTCTGCGCGTAGAAGCCGGCATGGCCGCTGATCTTCCATAGCTCGTGGCGCATGACGTGGGGCGTAAAGACGAGATCGTAGCCCCGACGGATACATTCTTCGCGCATCCAGTTTTCCATGATGTTGCGGACAGTGCCGCCCTTGGGATGCCAGAAGATCAGGCCAGCCCCGGCGATCTCCTGGATGGAAAACAGGTCGAGCTGCTGGCCGAGCAGGCGATGGTCGCGGCGTTTCGCTTCTTCGAGACGGGCGAAGTACTCCTCCATTTCTTTTTTGGAGAAGAAGGCAGTGCCATAGATGCGCTGCAGCTGGGGATTCTTTTCATCGCCCAGCCAATAGGCCCCGGCGAGATTCAACACCTTGAATGCCTTGACGCGGTTGGTGGAAGGCACATGCGGGCCGCGGCAGAAGTCGACAAACGCGCCATTGCGATAGAGAGAGATTTTTTCGCCGGGGTGGGTGAAGCGCTCGACGAAGTGCATCTTCATAAAATCGTTGTCGGCCTTGAATCGCGTCAGCCCCTCTTCGCGCGGCTGCCATTCGCGGACAAATTTCTCATCGCGGGCGACCACTTCGGCCATCTTCGCTTCGATCTTTTGCAAGTCTTCTGGCGTGAACGGAGTGGGGCGGTAAAAGTCGTAAAAGAAGCCGCTATCGGTCGCCGGGCCGTGGCCGAGTTTGGTTTCCGGAAACAGTTCCAGCACGGCGGTCGCCATGACGTGCGCGGCGGAGTGGCGCACGACGCGCAGAGATTCTTCATCTCTTTCGGTGAGCAGGCGAAGGGAAACGTCGGCATCGAGCGGCTGCGATAGATCGATGGTGCGTGTGGCGTGGGCATCTTCCGCGGCATACATGGAGGCTTCAGAGTGGGCGTCGCTCGAATCTTTTGCAGCGGCTTCCGCATGCAGCGGGGTTATCTGGGCGGCGATGGCGGCAGCGGCCAGGCGCGGGGAGATGCTGCTGGCAATGTCGAACGGAGTGGTGCCTGCGGGTAGGGTGCGCTCGCTGCCGTCGGGAAGTTGGACCTGGATTGTTTTTGTCGCCGTGCTCATGTGAATTTTTCCTGTGGATGCCAGTGTCTAGAATATGGGGTTTTCAGGGCAGGCGTCGAGGCAAAGGAAATCTTCCAACAGCATTGATGGACGGATGACCGGCGATCGTCGGTTTGTTCTGCGCCAATTGAGACGCCGACCGACTTCCTGCTAGTCGTCTTCCCTGAAAAACGTAATGTCGAGGGTGCGCAGATAGGTATGCAGGCCTGCGTCCTGAATCGGAGTCAGGTAGGCCCGCTTGCTCGACTCATTACGATGCTCGTGCCAATAACCCGGCGGCGTCACAAAGGCAGCGCCAGATTTCCAATCGACGCGCGTTGGGTTTTTAATGTTGCCATCGCGATCCAGTTCCGTGCCGACCAGCGTGTAGCAGCCCGGCTGCGCATCGATGATGAGATCGAGCGCGACAGACTGATGGCGATGCGGCAACTGGCGGGTATTCGGCTCGATGAGGCCGTACATGGCCCACAAAACGTGAGTCACGGTCATCGTCTGCATGCACTGCGGGTTGCCAAGGATCAGGCTGATGCGGCTTCGGGTTGCCGCCTGAGGATCGTCGGCGGCCTGCTGCAGCGCCTTTGACAGCTCCGCGCGCGTGTAGTGCGCCGGCGAAAAGCGGGGCCGGGTGCGCTCTACGCCGAGATAGTCGAGCAGCGGCTGATCGTTGACCCAATAGAGCGCGGCCGTTTCGCTGGCGCGATGTCGCGCGCCACCTCCAGGAAGGGTGAAGAAATCTCCCTGCGACCAGGCAATCTCGCGATCGCCAAGATTTGAATTGCCTTTTCCGCTGATTACATAGAAGAGTTCGGAGGTGGCGTTGACGCGAGTGTCCAGCGCGTCGCCTGCATTGATGCGCAGGAAGCTGGCGGCGAGCGATGGCGTGCTGGCGGCCGCGGAACACTTCAAGGCACTGGAGAGATCGAGCGGAATGATGCGGCTGGCGCCACTGGCGTACAGATCGGCGGCGAATTCCGCATACGGAATGGCTGGGACACTGCCGGAGGAGATCGGGTCGGCTGCGGAACTGTACTCAAAAACAAGGGCGTTGTTCTGAGGATTGCTTTCCGCCGCGGGTGTCGTTTCGGGATGGGTCAGTGTGCTCATATGCCTCCGCCATGCGGCAGGTGTGCCGCTTGTTCTCCATTATAGGAACGGATACTACTTCCTGCGAAGCATGGTTCGGGAGACTGCTCGACGATGCATCGAAATCGTCATCAAACGATGCTATTCTAGATGTCATGAGAACAACACTTGCGCTGGATGACGAACTTGTGGCCCAGGCGGAGGCATACACCGGGGTGCGGGAGAAAACGCCTTTGATTCGCGAGGCTCTGAAAGCGTTGATCGAGCGGGAGAGCGCTCGCCGGCTGGCGCGACTGGGCGGGACGGAACGGAAATTGAAGCCGATTCCCCGGCGCCGTTCGGAGGCTTGATTGGTACTGGTCGATTCGTCTGTCTGGATCGATCACCTGCGGAACGGGAATGAGACTCTTGAGCGCCAGCTCCATGCCCTGCAGGTTGCGACGCATCATTTTATCGTCGGCGAACTGGCGCTAGGGTCTCTGCGGGCGCGCATGACCATCCTGGAGGCGCTTGGCAATCTGCCGCAGATTGTTCGCGCCCGGGATGAGGAAGTTCTACGCTTCGTTGAAGACAGAAAGCTGTATGGAACGGGAATCGGGTATGTGGATGCGCATCTGCTGACGTCGGTGGCTCTGACTCCGGGTACCCAGCTCTGGACACTGGATAAACGGCTGCGCGGAGTTGCCGGGAAGCTGGGTTTGGAATGGAATGCGTGAATGCGGGTTCGGGGATTTGGCCTGCGCGGGTACGGCGATGGACGATCCGGAAGTTTGAAATTACTTCTCCCCATTCAAGCCAGAGGAGGGTTTCCACCCCGGCGACCAAGACCTGTCGCCGGGGACCCCGGGTTTGAATCAGGCGCCCTGCGTGCTCCAGATTTTCGCTCTTGATTTTCCGGTAATTCGTACTAAGCTGGTGGACACTCTCGGGATTAGAATTCGATCCGCGAGCAGCGAGGTTTCGGATGCTTGTCGCCCCCAGAGCCCAGGATCCGGCTGTCCTCTCCTATCTGGCGCTCCGAAAGGCAGTGGGGTGGATCGCGCTCGGTCTTCCATTCGCATTGGTAATTCCGTGGTCGCTGTGGCTGGGGCACACCCTTCCAAGCTCAATCAGTGGGTATTACTACACCGGGATGCGGAATCTGTTCGTTGGGAGTTTGTGCGCGATCGCAGCGTTCAACCTGGGTTGCCGCGGCTACGACTGGAAAGATGAGGCGGCGGGAATCTTTTCCGCCATTTGCGCTCTGGGTGTGGCGTTCTTCCCCACATTGCCATGTGGATTTGTTCCGACGCCGCGGCAACAACGAGTGGGCGACGCCCATCTGGCGTTCGCGACACTGCTTTTTCTGACGCTGGCGTATTTCTGTCTTGTGCTGTTCAGGATGACTGCGCAAAACAAAACCATGACGCGAAAAAAGCTACAGCGGAATGGAGTTTACATGGTTTGCGGGTGGGCGATTCTCGCGTCGATTGCAGCGATCATTGTGTTCAGACTGATGGGTCGAACCTATCTCGTCGGGCGTTTGGGCGTCATGTTTTGTTTCGAGACAACCGCGCTGCTGGCGTTCGGCGTGGCCTGGCTGGTGAAGGGCCAGACAATTCTGAAGGACGAGATTCCTGATCGTCCTCCTTATAAAGGTGATGTCGAGGTGCGCAGGTAGGTATGTAGTCCCGCGTCTTGCGAAACGAACACAGCCAAAACATATGTTTGGCAGTCACATCGACTGGGTGAAACCGCTTTTCAAGTCGAGGGCCCCACGCTACAGCCGCTTCGCGGCTTCTTTGGCGAAGTAGGTGATGATGAAGTCGGCGCCGGCGCGGCGGATGGAGACGAGCGACTCCAGCATGGCGCGGTCGCGGCCGAGCCAGCCGCGTTCAAAGGCGGCTTGCAGCATGGAGTATTCGCCGGAGACCTGATATGCGCCGAGAGGCACATCAAAACGGTCGCGAGCCTCGCGAATGATATCGAGACCGGGCATGGCGGGCTTCATCAGGATCATGTCCGCCCCTTCGGCCAGGTCGAGCTCGATCTCGCGCATGGCTTCGCGGCGGTTGGCTGCATCCATCTGATAGCTACGGCGATCCCCGAACTGCGGGGCGGAGTCGGCGGCCTCGCGGAAGGGCCCGTAGAACGAGGAAGAGGACTTGGCCGCGTAGGACAGGATGGGCGTATCGGGCAGCTCGGCATCATCGAGCGCCTCGCGAATCGCGGCGACGCGGCCGTCCATCATGTCGGAGGGCGCAACGATGTCGGCGCCGGCCTGGGCGAGCGAAACGGCGGTGTTCGCGATCAGCTCAAGGCTCGAGTCATTTTCTATTTCATGCGTGCCGTTCGGGGTTTGGCGCACTACGCCGCAGTGGCCGTGCGAGGTGTATTCGCAGAGGCAGACGTCGGCGATCAACACGGCGCGGTCGAGCGCGGATTCCCGCTTAAGGGCGCGTAGGGTCTGCTGGACGATGCCGTTTTCATCCCAGGCGCCGCTGGCCTGGTCGTCCTTCGTTTCTGGAAGACCGAAGAGAAGAAGTCCGCCGATGCCCAGCCGGACTGCTTCCAGCGCTTCTTTTACCGCTTCGTCGATGGAAAAATTGAAGACGCCGGGCATGGAAGGGATGGGTTTGCGAACGCCCTCGCCGGGGCAAATGAAGAGGGGCGCGATCAGCGCGCCGGGATGCAGGCGGGTCTCGCGGACGAGCGAACGCAGGGCTTCGGTGCGGCGCAGGCGGCGCATTCTGACTTGAGGAAAATCCATACTGGATTGATTATTTCATTCTTCAAACATCCCAGGTTAAAGCAAAAGCACAGATACTGAATGTGGTGAGTGATATGATGTGCAGCCGTTCTTCGATGGAACGGCTGCGTTCAGGGCGGTTTTCCACCCTATACCTTCTGTGCTTGCTCTAGCTGCGCGAACCTGGGGTACCCGACATCAGCGGAGGTTCGGTGGCGTTCAGCGCCAGGCGGTCGTACTCCGGTCCAGCGTTGCCGCCCAACAGAACCCACAAGGTATAAATTGCCAGCAATGTTCCCCAGAGAGGTTTCAGCAAAGTAAGGATGGCGATGACGATGGCGAAGACGTGCCCCCAGCGCTGGCGGGTGAGAAGCGCGTATCCCACAAGCAGCGACAGGATTAGGCGGATGATGACGACGACGGCGATGAAGTGCAGGAGCCATCCACTGGGATGGAACGGTGCGTACACCCAGGTGTCGGAACCCGTCATCCAAACCGCGCCGCCACCCATCCATGCATGCAGAAGCGGGAGAACCAGCAGCCAGTGCAGCGCCAGATAAACGGCATAGACCACCCACAAGATGCCGAGGGTATGAAGATGCCGGACGACTTTTGAAGCGGGAACAATCGGGACGACAGCGCTCGTCGCTATTCCCGTCGGATGACCGCATTTCGGACATTGAGGCAACGCTTCCATCGCCTGACCGCATTGGCTGCAATACATCGTTCGATACCCTCTTTCCGGGGTTCGCCCTTCTGGTTCGATAAAACGATACGCCTATCCTGGGCGGGTGGGAATCGGCATTTTCATGGGAACCGTTCGGCGCGAAGATGGGACCAGTCTCCCTTTAGGGGAGCAACCGTTCAACAGAATTCCTCATCTCTCTTGTGGCGTTCACTACGTGCCGCGGAGATGCTCGCCGCAAGGGGAGAAAAAATGCTGCTAATTCTGATTATTCTGCTATTGATTTTTGCCTTTGGCGGTTATCGCATGGGGCCGGGACTAGGGTATTACGGAGGCGGTGGAATCAGTTTGATCCTGCTGATCGTGATTATTCTGCTGCTGTTGCGAGTCATCTGACGCTCTCTCGGAGATGGGGGGAGGCCGGAAAAAGGCTGGCGAAACTGCCAGCCTTTATCTTTTGCGATCAACACCGATTGTTACCGGGAACCGCCCAACAGCGAGATGGAGATTATCTCTGGCCCAGCGGAGGCCGACGAAGAGAACGTGAGCCGGTTGTTGTTTCCAGCCGGTTTCAAGTTCGCCGCGATTGCGATTGTGCCGCCACTGTTCCCCGTAGGGGGAAAGGCAATGCTGGTGGGAATTTGGCCGTTCACCTGAAGTTGAGCGGTGAGAATGCTTGGGTCGCTGTTGATGTAGGAGATCTGAATATATGCGTCGCCCTGGACTGGCGCGATTTTGAAGGTAAGGGTTCGCCGACCGCCAAGAGCAACGCGGCTTCCTCCCGAACAAGGTCCGCAAGGTTTGGTTATCGCTCCTCCGCCCAGATCATTGGACGGCGATCCGGCTGCATATCGAATTCCCTCGGCGTCCGTTCCGTGAACGAGCAACATAGCCGCATCCCCTGCCGAAACTGTGGCGGTGTAGCTGGAAGTGAATTGACCCACATTTTTGCGTACCCATAGGTCTCGTACCGTGGCGGAAGAGGATGGTTTGAGGCCAATTTCCTTCCATGTCACCGAGATTGGAGTTGAAGCGGCGGTCCGGTTGAGCAGCAACACGGCATGTTCTCCGGGGCGAGCTAACGGCTTGCTCCAGACCTGAATACCTGGGTTCGGTTGAGCGACAAGGATGCCCTGTAGACCCAGAGAATCCTGATCGACGGCAAGGACCTCAGAATTGGTAAGTATTGCAGTGGCCGATTTGCTGAGCTTGGTAAGGTCCGCGCCTTCGATCAGAGGAGCTCCGGAAATCGCCCATAAGGACATGTGCACCCGGTTCTGGGTTTCCGACAATCCCGGCATGCCAATCACCATCATGTCGGGGTCGTTGTAAAAGCCGGTGTGTTGCGCCTGCGGATGAATGCCTTGATCGAAATTGGAGAGGACCTTTTGAAAACTGGCCTTTCCATTGGCGCGAATACTATTCGCCACAATTGGACCGACGATGTCGCCGCTGGTGCGCCATATATCCGCGGTCACGCCACCAGTGCCGGGAGCCCAGGTCCACGGGCTGTTCTTCCCCCAATTGCAAATCGAATAAAAAAGTGAATGACCAGTGAGCCGTTTCGCCCTTTCGATAGCATGGGCAATAGCCGCATACTGCACCGCAGGATCGAGGTTTTCACGGCTCCCGCCGCACCAGTCGACCTTTACGTAGTCGAAACCCCACTTCGCAAACTGCAAAAAATCCTGATCGTAATGGTTCTCGCTGCCGGTGTGAGCCCGGCGCGGGCCGAGATCGGGTGAATAGAAGCTGCATCCGGCTTCGCCGGCGTCGGTATAGATTCCTGCTTTCAATCCGAGGCTATGGATATATCGGACGATGTTGGACATGTCGCCAGCCCGTTCCCCGGGTTGCAGGACAGGCCATTGTTTCGGATCGACAAGGATGTTTCCCTCCTTGTCCCGATCGCCCAGCCACCACCCCTCATCGAGATTGATGTAGTGATAACCGGCCTTTTGCATTCCGGAGGAGACCAAGGCATTCGCCTGTTGCATGATGACGTTCGAATCGACGGTATTGGAAAAGCTGTTCCAGGAGGACCATCCCATCGGTGGTGGAGGCACAGAGATCCGGTTCGCAGCGAATAGGGGACTCGAACCGATGACTGGGAAAAAAAGTTGCAAAGCCAGTACAGCCAGCAGACTGCCAAATCCATTCTTTAGCATCGATCCTCCAACGTGGGCCTTCATCGGAATTATTCCTGAGAAAGAGCAATGATAATCCCGATTTCGATTTCCAAGCGGCCTGGTATCTGCCCGACCTCTGGAGCAATTTGTGGGAAAATCAAGGAATCATGGCTCAATTGATGAAGACATCGAATCCTGCGCTGAATGCGCGTGTATTTCAAGGGCTATCTACCGCGCCAGGCGAAGCGATGACGCTGGAGGGTACGGTCAACAAGACGGGCCTGCTACTGCTCTGCACCACGGGGACGGCGGCCTGGACCTGGCACCTATTTATGCAGTCGCGGTCGGTGGCCAGTGTCGGCCTGCTGTTATGGGTCGGACTGATTGGCGGACTCGTCTTCTCGCTGATCACGATCTTCAAAAAGACGTGGGCCCCGGTCACGGCTCCTATCTATGCGTTGCTGGAGGGGCTGGCGCTCGGCGGCATCTCGGCGGTGTTCGAGATGCGGTTTCCCGGAATTGCGATTCAATCGGTCGCTCTGACCTTCGGCACGCTGGGCGTACTGCTGCTGGCGTATCGTTCCGGGCTGATTCCGGTGACGCAGAAATTTCGGCTGGGCGTGGTTGCGGCTACGGGCGCGATCTTCGTGTTTTATCTGGCCGAGATGGTGCTGGGCTTCTTTGGCGTGCATTTTGCGTCCATCAACGGCTCGGGGATTGTTGGGATCGGATTCAGCGTCGTGGTGGTCATCATCGCCGCCTTGAACCTGGTGCTGGATTTTGACTTTATCGAGAGCGGCGTCCGCGCCAATGCGCCGAAATATATGGAATGGTATGGCGCATTCGCTTTGATGGTGACGCTGGTGTGGCTGTATCTCGAGATATTGAACCTGCTGTCGAAGGCTCGTGGCCGCGATTGAGGTGGGAGAAGATGCCGGGACCGGGGTTTGTTCCAGCGGAAAACTCAGGTATACTTAAAGTTTGCTGTCTATAACGATTTTCTTTTAGGAGCGCACTTCCATGCCGAAGCGCACATTTCAACCCAATCGCCGCCGCCGCGCCAAGACGCATGGCTTCCGCAGCCGGATGAAGACCAAAGCCGGACAGGCTGTATTGTCCCGCCGCCGCGCCAAGGGCCGCAAGCGCGTCTCGGTCAGCGCCGGGTACCGCGACTAGTCCCCCAATTTTTCAGGGTCTGTCAATTTGGACAGATCGCTTCACGAATCCAGCACACGGTAAATTGGCCGGGAGCACTTCCATGTTCCCGGCCTTATTGCGCGACAATTAAAGAGTCAGGTGTGCGATGCCAGCCAGGACAGCAAGCCCGCTCCCGAAGCCAGCCGTCGCCTTGCCGCGCGATGCATGGCTGCGCAAACATGCCGACTATCAACGGGTGTATCGGGAGGGCAAGCGGCAATCTCTGCCGCTGATGACCTATTTCTTCGCGCCGCGCGGGTTGGTGGGCGAAGTGGGGCAGATAAAAGACGCGGCGTTCGTGCCTGCTTCCCGAGTTGGAATCACGGCGGGCCGCGTGCTGGGAAATGCGGTGAAGCGCAATCGGATTAAACGGCGGATGCGAGAGGCGGTGCGGCTGCATCGCGCGGAGTTGACGGGCAGCATGGATGTCATCCTGCATCCACGGGGCGCGGTGGTGGATGCTCCGTTTTCTGAGGTCGAGCGAGACGTATTGCGGGCATTGCGCGCGGCACAGGCTATTTCGTCCCCACCTAAGCCGAATGAAGGCTTGCGCCGGGCATCTGGCGGGGCGACAGATCAAAATTTCCATGACAATTAGGCAGGAAAGGCGGGCGGCCCGGGTTGAACTGCTGGCGCGGGCCTACAAGCGGGTGGTTTCGCCGGTTCTGCATGGCCTGGGCGGTTCCCTGCTACCGATGCGCGGCGGATGCCGCTATCAGCCGACCTGTTCGGAGTACGCGGCCATCGCAGTGGCTCGGTACGGCTGGGGAAAAGGCGTACTGCTGGCCGTGCGGCGGCTACTACGGTGTCATCCCTGGAGCCGGGGCGGGTTTGATCCGGTGCGATAAAGCACTTTCGTTCCCGGTCTCATAATCGAGGTCCTTCGACAAGGGGCCGGGATGACGTTCTTGCGGGGTTTCCATCTTTGGGTACCTGCAAATTGGCTGCAAACCCGGTACGATAGAAGCACCCGCAACACGCAACTATGCCGGCAATACAACCCATGAAACAGCGAGCGGATATCCGGAGTTTCCGATACCGGCCGCACACTTTCTCGAAATGCTTTGCCGGTAGTGATTTTGCGGAAATTGATTTCGACAGGAAGTTCCTTGGCCGAATATAAGAATCCCAATCAGCAAGGTGGCAAGCAGGATTCCAGTTCTCTGCTGATTTTAATGACGGTAGTACTGGCGATTTTTCTGGGCATGCAGGTTTTTCGCCCAAAAACACCGGCCAAGGGGCCTGCCCAGACAAACCAAAAAGGGCAAGAAACCACCGCCAGCGTGGGGGAAGCGAACGGAGCCGCGCCGGCGAAAAATTCGGTCGCTGCCGGAGCAGAGAGTACTTCCGCGGTGCCGCGGGTGGCCGCCGCGAAAGAAGCCACCACGACGGTGGAGAACGAACTCTACAAGATCACATTCAGCAATCGCGGCGGCGAAGTGACGTCGTGGATTCTGAAGAAATATACGGACTACGAGAACAAGCCGCTCGACCTGGTTAACACGACGGCCGCGAAGAAGTTCGGCTATCCGCTTTCGATCTATACGTCGGATGCGAATCTTCGCCAGCAGATGACGCAGGCGCTGTATGTTTCATCGGCTACGGGCAATCTGGCGGCGCCGTCGCAGTTGAGTTTCGATTATTCCGCAGGCGGCCTGGTTGTTCACAAGGTTTTCCATTTCGACAACAGCTATGTGATTCGAGCTGAGATCACCGTTACCCGCAATGGCCAGCCAGTACAGGCGATGCTGGCATGGCCGGCAGGTTTCGGCGACCAGCGAGAACCGAGAAACTACTCGACCGACCAGAAGCTGGACCGCGCCGCCAATGGCAAGACAGAATCCACCGCTCCCAAAAAAGTAGTGGATGGTGAAGCGCATCCGGGCATGTTGGACTGGGGCGGAGTCAGCGATCTTTACTTTGCCGCCATCTTTCTGCCGGACAAGCCCGACAACAGCACATTGGTTTCTCTGCGAAACACGATGGAGGTGCCCAGCGATCCGTCTGACCCGCACAGCAAGATGGAAGCGCTGCCGGTGCTGGGCGCGGCGGTGGGAGCGACCGACGGAACAACTTCTCTGCGACTGTTTGCCGGACCGAAGGTATTGAGTCTGCTGCACAGCATCCGCGCCACCGGCACGAATGGAAAAGCGACAGGCCCGAACCTGGTATCACTCGTCCACTATGGTGTGTTTTCCATCGTGGCCAAGCCGCTGTTTTATCTGCTGAGCTGGGTGCATACCTACGTTACGCCCCATAAAAACGGCTGGGGTTGGGCAATCTTGCTGCTGACGCTGATTATCACCATGGCGACGTTCCCGACGCGCTACACGACGATGAAGTCGTCCATCAAAATGCAGCGCATCCAGCCGCAGATGAACTACATCAAGGAGAAATATAAGAAATACAAGTTCGACGATCCGCGCAAGCAGGACATGAACAAGGAGATGCAGGAGCTGTACAAAAAAGAAGGCGTCAACATGTTCGGCAGTTGCCTGCCTATGTTAATTCAGCTTCCGCTGATCTGGGCCTTTTATGAAATGCTGGAAAACGCGATCGAGCTGCGGAACGCGCACTGGTTCTGGCTGCATGATTTATCGGCGGCGGACCCATATCATATTCTTCCGATTCTGATGGTGGTGTCGCAGTTCTTCTTCCAGCTGTTTACGCCGTCGCCGGGCGTCGATGCACAGCAACAGAAGATGATGGCGTTCACCATGCCGCTGTTCAGCGGATGGATCTGCTGGCATTACGCTTCCGGCCTGGCGCTCTATTGGGCGGGAAGCAACATAATCGGAATTGGCCAGCAGATGTTCATCAACCAGACCAAGTTGGGGAAAGAATTGCGCGAGATTCAGCTGAAACGTGCTATGAAGAAGAAGGGCGGCAAACCTTCCGCCGTCGCGCGGCGCTAGAGCAGTTTTCCTGTAGGTGTATATCGAAGCGAAGATCTCCACGCCGTTTTTCCTTAAGAAAAACGGTATTTCGATGATGAATGCGATCTATAGCAACAGGAAAACTGCTCTAAACCCATACAACCCGTTTTACGGCGAAGGATGATTCAGCGGGAATACCATGCCAATTGAAAACCATCAAACCGCGGTAGAATCGATCGATGCTTTCTTGAAACGAGTGATACGCTTGGGCGGCTTGCGCCTGAAATATCGCATTACCGCTGGCGCGGGCGCGGCCGATCCCAATAAGTTTGAATCGCGCGAAATTTACGTGGAGATTGCCGGACCGGATATCGATCAGGTGCTGGAGAGGAATGCGGAGCTGCTGCGTTCACTGGAACATGTGGCGGCCAAGACGCTGCGGCTGGAGCCGGAAGAGCACGATCTGATCTCATTCGATGCTCGCGGATATAAAGCGATGCGCGCGCAGGAATTGCGGATGGCCGCCGATACCGCTGCGGAGCAGGTCCGGCTTACGCATCAACCCTATAACTTTTCGCCGATGAACTCCCGCGAACGGCGCATGCTGCACCTGGCGCTTCAGAATTACGAGGACCTTCGCAGCGAAAGCAGCGGCGAGGGAATGCGGCGATTCGTGGTGGTGTATCCAAAAGACTGGAAGCCGCAGGCAGCGGCCGCCACCGGAATGGCAAGAGCGCGCACGTTTGGCCGGGGATGATTCTGGCTCCGCGCAGTACTTCTTCTCCCACCCTGCGCGCTGAAGCTGCGAAGGATGGGGCACCCGATGTTTTCAAACAGCAGGACACAATTGTCGCCATCTCAACGCCACCGGGACGGGGAGGTATCGGGATTGTCCGACTCTCGGGATCGCAGGCGGTCGCGATTGCGAGCGGGCTGCTCCGAGTCCACTCGCCCCTGCAGCACACTCAAGCGCAAATCATAGACATTCTCGATCCCGATGGAAAGGCGGGCGAAACTGCGCAGCGACTGGATGAGGCGGTCGTCACTTACTTCCAGGCGCCCAACTCCTATACACGGGAGGATGTGGTCGAGATCGCGGCGCATGGATCGCCAGTGGTGCTGGAGCGACTGGTGCGTGCGTGTGTCGAACGCGGCGCGCGCCTGGCGCGGCCCGGCGAGTTTACCGAGCGCGCATTTCTTTCCGGCAGAATCGATCTGACGCAGGCCGAAGCGGTGCGCGACCTGATCGATGCGCAAACGCTGTACCAGGCGAAGATTGCTTCGGAACAGATGGAAGGCGCGCTTTCGCGCCGCATCCGTCCCATCAAACAGGCATTGGTCGATCTGATCGCTGCACTGGAAGCGGGTATCGATTTCGCTGAAGACGATATCGATCTGATGCCGAATGCCGAGATCGGCAGACGGATCGAAGCGATTGTTGCTCCGCTGCGAGCATGGGCGAGTTCTTTTGAATATGGCCGTCTGGTACGCGACGGGATCTCGTTATCCATTGTTGGCCGACCGAACGCAGGAAAGTCTTCGCTGTTCAACCGGCTGGTGCAGCGGGAGCGCGCCATCGTAACCGCGACGCCGGGAACGACGCGCGATCTGGTGACGGAGCGGGTGGCTCTGGGCGGCATTCCGCTGGATTTGATCGATACCGCAGGGCTGCGAACGTCTGAGGACGAAGCGGAGAAACTGGGGATTGAAAAATCGCGCGAAGCGCTGGCGGATGCGGATGTAGTGCTGATCGTGCTCGACGCCACAGCGGAGAAACTGACGCCGGAGGAGATCGATCTGCTGGAGCAGATGAAAACCCGTCGCGCGATTGTGGTAATGAATAAAACCGATTTAATTCGCGGCGGGATGGCGAACGATGCTCCCCGCTTTTTCGAGACTGCTTCGCGGCCAATGGAGACTTCGGCATTGACTGGCGCAGGCATTCCGGCACTCCAGAAAAAAATTCTGGAGCTAATGCATGGCGATAGCCGGGAAGCGGAAAGCGGCTTGATGACGAATCTACGCCAGCAGCAGGCGGTAAAAGAATCGCTGCTGGCGTTACAGAATGGGGAGTCTGCGCTCGAAGCCAACGTGCCGCATGAGATGTTGCTGCTCGATCTGTATGCCGCATTGCGGCAAATGGACGCGCTGACGGGCGAAACCACTGCCGATGATATTTTGAACCTGATCTTTTCCACCTTCTGCATCGGAAAGTAGCATAGATTTACCGGCATAGACCTCGCATTTCTAGCGGATTGTATTTACAATTTGATAGTGGAGATAACGTTCGATCCGGCAAAGAACGAACGCAATATCCGTGAGCGAGGCATTTCTTTTGAAATGGCGGCGGAATTCGATTTCGAGAGCGCATTTACCACGGAGGACACCCGACGAGAATACGGAGAAAGCCGCTTTCGTTCACTGGGGTTTATCGGACCGGAACTCTACGCGCTCGTTTTCACCATTCGTAATGAGATTCTACGAATCATTAGCCTGCGAAAAGCCAATCGCAGAGAAAGGGTTCAATATGAGAAAGTCTCCAAACCCTGAAATGATTGATGCCGACAACCCCGAGTGGACGGAGGAAGATTTCGCCCGTGCTGTTCCGTTCTCACAATTGCCGGAATCGTTGCAAGAGAAGTTGCGCTCGCTCAAAAAGCAACGAGGCCCCCAAAAAGCTCCTACAAAGGAAGTTGTCACCATGAGGCTTTCGCGGGACGTGGTGGAACGGCTCCGCGCCAGTGGTCCGGGCTGGCAGACGCGGGTCGATACAGCGCTGCGGCAATGGATTGAAAAGCAGCCAAAACGCCGCGGAGCCTGATTTCTGGACTCTGAGTGTTCGCGAGGAATATCCTTAGAATGGCGGCCCATGCATAACGGTCATCGAAAAGGGCGAGGAGGGTGGATATGACGACGCTTTGCACCATTCCGACGATGTATTCCCGTGGTCATCAATTGGAGGACGGCGACGATCGCATCGGGTTGCTGCACCCCACGGATGCAACCATCGGCCCTGAGCGCCTGCGGCAGCACATGGCGGAGGATGGCTATCTGTTTCTGCGGAATACCCTGGATCGAGAAGAGGTCCTGGCGGCGCGGCGCGGCGTGCTGGAGCAGCTAGCGGCAGAAGGCCAGCTGGACCCATCGGTCCCTTTGATGGAAGGAGTGCCGAAGTCGGGCACTACGCTATATTTCGAGCCGGAGCTGGCCCAGAAAAATAATGTTCCCTTGCAGTATTTGCTCTACAACCCGCAGGGACGGCTGATGCGCTTTTTCTCGTCGTTCCTGGGTGGCGACATACTGCATTTCGACTTTACGTGGCTGCGCTGCATCTCGCCCGGTCTGGGAACTCCGAGCCATTGCGACATCGTGTATATGGGGCGAGGCACCCGTAAACTCTATACCGCCTGGGTTCCGTTGGGAGATGTGGATTTTGATCTCGGCGGATTGATGCTCCTGGAGAACAGCCATAAGAACCAGCGGTTGCAGAGTACATATGGGCAACAGGATGTCGACTCCTATTGTTCCAACCATCCGGAGTATCCGACCAAGCTGGACAGCGGCCAGAGAGGATGGCTATCGGAAGATCCAAATCATATTCGTCAGAAACTGGGAGGGCGCTGGCTGACCTCCGAATACAACGCCGGCGATGTTGTGATCTTCTGCATGGATATCGTTCATGGCGGAATGGACAATCGCTCGAACCGGCTGCGAATCTCTTCCGATTCGCGATATCAGCTGGCCAGCGAACCGGCGGACGAGCGCTGGGTGGGCGAGAATCCTCCAGGGCACAGCGCCGCAGGCAGGCGCGGAAAAATTTGCTAACGACAGGCGATCTGCCTGCCGGGCCAGACCGTTAGAACGCTGAATGAGGCGATCTTCCGCGCTGGACTGGACTGGACGGGCTGGACAGGACGCGATGGATTGGAGCAATTCCACTCCAGGTGCATGCCAGGAAGAATTTGCCATGCGCAGCCGTTCCCCAAAGAGCGGCCGCACGAAGTAGAGATCGGCAATCCACAGTAGCGTGGAACTGCTCTAATCCGTTTCATCCTTGTGTGGCAATTGAAGCGCGACGATAGAAAATTTAGTGCCCTTCGATCCCGGACTGAACTCCACAATGTGTTGATTTCCTGGGGAACCGGCCAGCAATTTGATGTCGCCGCTCCAATTCGTGGCTGGCACGGTAGCGGGCTTTTTGGTCGAATCCACTTTTACGTGGACGTCATACTCGTGATCGTCGGCGCAGGTTAATCCCTGGCTGGTTTTCGCGGGCTCGCCGACTGCGACCCTCTCTTTGCATGTGAGGACGTCTCCGTATTTGCCCATGGCGTTCTTATAAAAGGCGATCACCTTGCCTTCCGGATCGGGGCTCTGATATTCGATGGCCTTAACGTTGAGGCGCCAGTGGCCGAAGTTCATATGAATATCGGCGGAGCCTGAATCGTCGCCGTGCGTGCCCATTTCCGTGGCGCCGGGATAGACCGGCAGGCCGACGTCGGACCCGTGCAGGGAATTTGTTCGCACGTCGAGGCCGCCGAGGGGCGTGTGCAGGTGGACATTTTCCGCCTGGCCGTTTCTATGCTCCTGCACGGAACAGCCGCAAACCAGAAATGCGAAAGTCGCGCTCATCACCATGTATGCCAGTCGCTTTCTGGCAGATGAGCGATGATTGAAGACATTTTGCGTTCGATGAGTTTGCCGATGTGCAATCCTTTCGGCGGTCAATGGATTTCCTCCCAAACTTTGCGGCACTCCAACAAGATACGCTTCCCGGCTCAGGGTGGTTCCCGATTCCCACAGGAGAGGAATTGGGCCGCTTTTCCTGCATTTATTTGTTGACAGAGTTGCACACATACCACAATATATAGAGCTAGGTCCTACCAAAGTACGATGGGACGCGCATGAAAGACAGCTTTCTTGGGAGAAGAAGCTGCCGGAGGCAAAACAAAGAGTTCCCATCTTTTTGCGTGATTTTGGATGAGGACCATCGGCAACACTCATAAGCACCAGGCAATTGGCCTCGCCGAAAGGCGAGGCTTTTTTTCTCCATGCCGGGGAATGCCGGATGGTTTTTATTGAGGAGACAGCCAGGATTTTCAGTGGATCTACGAGAAACGAAATTGCTGCGGGAGAAAGAAATCCACTTTATACTTGGGGAAAGTGCGCCTCGCAGCGTTCCCCGGCTGCGAAGTATTTGTACTTAAATTGGCAGAACGATACGCAGTTTCTGCATTTGTCGATAGGCGCCAGGGTCTTCAGGAAGTCCCCTCCTTGCTGAGACCCATTTCCATTTTTCGATATTGCTCACGCCGCATCTGCCTGGCGAATAGGGGAAATCTGATGGCACAACAGCAGCCCGACCGGCGAAAAATGCGATCTTCGAAGCAGCCCGTGTCGATTCCGGACAAGCTTTATTTCCGCATTGGAGACGTCTCCCGCCTGTGCAGCTTGCCCGCGTATGTACTGCGGTTCTGGGAAACGGAATTTCCGCAGTTGAAGCCAAACAAGGGTGGAACCGGCCAAAGACTCTATCGCAAGCGTGATGTGGAGATGGTTCTCGAAATCAAACGGCTGCTTTACGACGAAGGATTTAAGATTGCGGGCGCGCGCCGGTTGCTGGCCGAAA